>JAABUL010000284.1_pt1 | contig 110045 bp, 206 predicted proteins | sample 5559151 | NCBI WGS metagenome assembly JAABUL01 (sample SAMN10711876, study PRJNA513368) | rock metagenome | isolation source: Antarctica rocks | place: Antarctica: Victoria Land, Pudding Butte sud | reverse complement strand
CTGGACAGCGCCGCAGCATTACCGTCATTTGCCGCCTTCCCTCGCTTTTCCAGCCTTATAGCTACCCCTACTAGTGTTCATGTATCGATGAGCCTGGGATGTAATGTCGAGAAAAGCAAAGCGGCAAACATATTCACCTTTTGTCACTGCGGCCATTGTTGGATCAGTGTTGACAGTGTACAGACGACCACTGATTCAGTTCTCGTATATATAATTATATTTTTGCATACATACAGCTGCTCAGATGAAAATATAATTATGTATATGAGAACTGGATCACTGGCGACAGTGTACACAGTTCTCGGACGCGTCTCTGTGCCAGTGATCCAGTTTCTCATAACGCCCGCAAACGGGGCGGCACGAAAAATTAATTATGTATATGAGAACTGGATCAATTATGACAGTGTACCAAGTTCTCGGACATGTCTCTGTGACAGTGATCCAGTTTCTTATAACGCCCGCAAATGTGGCGGCACGAAAAATTAATTATGCATGAGTAACGAGTTCAGAAAAGACGTCAGTGCTGCTCAGGCAATGCGCAAAGCAGGGTGTGTCACCTGTGGCGCTGCCAGCGCTGAAGTAATCTGCAAAGCGTCAAAGAGCAGATGGTGTTGAATGTATCAGTTCCAGTTGTGTGGATGGAAAAGGCTGGCAGTCAGCACAGATGAACAGCGCAGCTGCAGAGAGACAGCACCGGCAGGTCAGTGGCATCACTGACCTGCGGTGATGGCCAAGCCCACATCTGCGATCTTCGCGACGCCTTCGCGCGTCAACAGCACATTGCTGGTCTTGATGTCCCTGCAGCAGGACGTCTCCACCTTCAGTACCGATATGTGTGGCAGCCAGGCATGGCAACCACCTTTGACTGCGCACCGAACTGGCTGACAACACAGATAATCGCCCGGAGGGCAAGGGGGCCAGGGCGCGCCCAAGGCCCGCGTGCCCAGTTGGTTGTGAAATTCCAGGCGCTGTGGAATCGCACAACAGCGTGTGCGCGCCTGTGCATAAGAACAGAGGAGCGCAAGCAAGCTGTGCTGTGCGAGACATCCAGTGCCAAGTTTGGACCAATACCCAATGCATGAGGCGAGCGGATGCAGGGGGCAATGAGGCAAGTTTACCCAATGCATGGCGACGTACCTGTGGATGACACCGGAGGAGTGCAGGAAGTGAAGCCCCCGCGCGATGTCCAGCGCCACCTGCGCGCCGCGCCTATCCCACGCATACTCGTCCCCTTCGTTCTTCCACAGCGCTCGCCGCAGGTCGCCGCCCTGATGCGAGCGCAGCAACTTCAGGACGATTGTGTCCCCCGCAACGGGCTGTCACCACAAACCTAAGGCATCAGGAGCCAGGCTGGCTATGAAACCCCAGCCTGCATGTTGCTTCCAGCTCCCTGACCACCTCTGCAGATGCCCGGACATGCAGAGGAGCAACTGATGGGCAACTGATGGGCAACTGATGGGCAACTGATGGGCAACTCCAGCATAAACTCGTGCGCAGCCTCCAGTCACGGCGCCGTCCAGAATTCGGCTTCTGATATTTCCTTTCTCCGAGAGCCTACAGGCACTGGTAGGGGTCAAAGACCCCACCTCCATGTACTCCATCACCTGCACACAAAGCGTAAGACACATTAAGCTACGTTCAGTAACTCAGCAACTTGGTACTTGATGTCGGTTGCGTCAAAAATCAGGTCAACCTGTCGATGAACTCTGGTCCGTGGGTTGCAGTACCAGCCAAGGGTGCACAAGAGTGGCCGCCGAATGCACCGGCGGCGTCCGACCTGTGAGGTATGCCCAAACATATGGAAATCACGCACCAGCATGGGCGCCTCAACCTCCAGGCAGAAGCCATAGAACTGGACGATGTTGCGGTTGAAGCTGACGCGCTTGAGGATGCCGATCTCCCTCTCCAGCGCAGACAGCAGCATCTCGTCCGCAAAGCACGTCAGCTGCTTGATGGCCACTTCGTGATGGCCCCGCCACTTGCCCTTGAACACCTGTTAATGAGCAATAGCAGCTGGCTGTTGCCAGCCTCTGCTGGCAAAGAAGGGCGGGCTGCCACCTTGTCACTACTTCAAAGCCATCTATGCAAGCACGCTGGTCGGAGCACGCATGCCATGAAGAGATGTCCAAGGCTGACCCGCCATTGCTGAGGCGTCAGATGCATTTTTCCCCTCGCTGAATCACACTTCCAGGAAGGAGTTGGACGGCCGAGAGACGCACTTTGCCGAAGTTGCCAGCTCCCAGGATCCAAGCGCGGCCGTCGGGGTGGTAGCAGATCTCCACGTCCGTGGCGGGGATGGCAATGTCGCCGCCGGTGGAGGGGGTGCTGCTGGCGCTGCGCACCGAGGGCGTCCACCCACTGCTGCCCTTCCCGCTGCTGCGGCGCATGGACGCGCGGGTGAGCGGGATATGTGTCCTTGATTGTTGTGCCGCAAGGCTGACATTGCAGACCATGCAAGCTGCCCGCAAACCTGAAGCTTGGTACATCTGATCAGAGTGTCTGAATGCACGCCGTTGGGCAACAGACTCGTTTACTCGTTCTGCGGGAGAGGTGATGCAAGCAGCATGCCCCCTAAAGCCAGCGCTGAGCTGTGGTTGTCTCAATCCGGTGCATGCATGATGCCATGAGACCCTGAGATACAGCCGCATTGCTTGTACTTTCGAAACAATTAGCCAGCTCAAAACCTGCACCTGTAGCCCGTGCCCGTCGTGGTGCCGCTGCCCATTGGGTCCTTGCCCTCCGGCACGGGCATCTCCTGCTCGCGCCGCCGCCGCCGCCGCCGAAGGAGGACAAACGCGGCCAGCGCCGCCAGGAGCGCCACCGCCGCCAGCGCACTGACCACGATGCCTGCGACGGCGCCGCCGGACAGCCTGCCGCTGCCCCCTGGTGACGGCGAGCCCGGCCCGTTCACCGCTTGGGATTCTGAGCCCGCCGGCTCGGTCGTGACAATCGCGAGCGGCTCGCCCTGGAATCGAGGACGAACGCATCGTCACCTCTACTTCACAGCATGCCCACGAAGGCCTACTGGCCTGTAAAGGGGCTCCAGCGGGAGCCACATGCGGCAGGAACGAACAAGTAGGCCGCGGGGGTGCACACAAACCTGAAGCCGCGTGTACGTCGTGGAGTTGACGAAGCTGAGGCTCATGGGGAAGCCGGCGGCCGCGGTGAACGTCCGCACGCCCGGCGCAACCGCCGTCCACACCTTGCGCATTGGACAGTGACAGGTTCTGACGGCTGGGATTTCCCCACGAGGAGTGGTACTGAGCCTGTTTCAGGGTGCCTCGGAGCGCCGGCAGCAGCGCCTCAGGACGAGGGGCAGGAGGCAGAGCAGCGGCAGTGGTGTGCGCCCACCCGAGACGCTGAGTAGTTGTTGACGGGGATCAACTCTGTCCAAAGGTCCACATGCAGCGAGTCCTGCGCAGCCTGCGCAAGGCGGCGGGTGCCGTTCCTTGCGGCGGCTGCCGCCCGCCAGTCTGACACATTTGCGAGGCCCACCGGGACATTCGCTTTCCTGCACAGCGCTAAGGAAAGGCAAGTAGCATCCTACGACTGCGCGGCTTTATGCAGCTGACTTCCAGCTGGAGACCGTCAGTGCAGGGCACCTCACTGAGGGCACTGCAGACTGACAGGTTGGAGACGCCCATGCCAGAGACGAGGGCGCTCCCCTGGAGGCATCCTTAATAGCCGACACGAGGAGAATCTGCTTGTCATATGTGAACGGCGTGAGCCCCGGCCCCGAAAGCTGCGAGACAAGTTGGGAATATGGTATTGAAAAGATGGACACGACAAGCACAATTCCTATATGCAGGCGGCACACAAGGAAGAGAAAAGCAGTCAGCCCTGCCCTGCTGCGTCACCTTGATCGTGCTCAGGACGTCTGCTGTGTCGGCAGTCGTCACGTTTAGAGACAGATCCGTCACGTTGCCGACAGCACGGAGCTTGCGCGTCCACAGTAGCACTATTCCGACCTGGAAGCCTTCCTGCGCGGCACATGACAGGTGTGCGCGCTCACATCAGCGGCAAATGCAACAATAGGTGAGCACACTACAGGAGTGCACGCTCACACGAGCGGCGAGCCAGCAACAGGTGGCAGATCATGTCGAACCGCTGTCAATGCGGCAGTCAGCGGCAGGCCGAGGCCCCTCTTGCCTAACGATGGCAAGGCTGGATGCAGGCAGCCAGCCCAGGGCCTCGCAGCTCTGGGACAAGTCGCTGCTCACCTGCTGGAAGTACTGCTCCGTTTGCGTTGTCACCACAAACAAGCTGTCGGCAGTGAAGAACGACGCCGGCCCCTCAGGATTTGTGGCGTAGCTCTGCAGGCTGTACGCAACGCACGTGTAGTTCTCCAGCCCTGCACCACAGGGACCACACCGTCAAGTCTGAACACGCAGGCACCGCGCTGCTAGCATGCAACTCAGCGGCACCGATGCACGGATTGCCTGATGTCTGTCAATGGCAACATGCCAACACCAGGGCCTGCTGCGGCAGTGAAGCCTCCAGACGCCCACCTGGCGTCATCGACGGATACGCTGTGTAGTTTGTGTACCGGACCGCAGCGCCCACAGGCCCAAAGGTTTGGTTTTGGGCGATGTAGCCCGCCATCTCCACAGCGATGCGGTCAGAGATGACCTTGGGGCCACATTGAAGCTGCACGCCGTCATTTATCATCCTGTTTGCGGCACAGAGTTAGCAGGTGATCGCTAGTTGCAGGTCGTCGCAAACGATTTGCAAGCACACCATGAAGGCAGATTGACGGCAAACATGCGCTAGCCACGATGCATGCCGTTGACTCACGTGTAGGCCGGCGGTAGCGGGTAGCGGGCTATGGTCATGTACGCCGGACCGCTGGTAACGTTCTCGACGGCCGCCGAGTCCACCAGCGTACCGATGCCGCTCGCCAGCAACAGCAGTAATGCCCACGTGGGCATGCCGCTATGAGCGGCTGCCATGATGGCGCTGTGCTCAGCAGGAAGCCGGCATGAAGGGTCGCGCCCAGGCTGCGCCCAGCAGCTTCACTTGTTGGGTTTCTTGAAGCCGCTGATGTGCCTTAGAGCTGCTGCGTGTCAAATTGGGCTGTACTCAGCGCTATCTGCCACAGCGCCACCTTTTGTTCTAGAGTACGCCTCTGCGGCATCTGTGGTACGTGCAGCAGCTGGTGGCTCTTCATACAGGTGCTCTCACCGTTTGTAGCCACCTCACTGTTGATGGTTACTGTTGATGGCCTGTTTACCGGCATCACAGAAAGTCAGCAGTTTGGTGCTGCGCAAGACTCGTGGGAGCGGGCAGAGTGTTTCAAAAGAGCTAGTCGAGTTCAATCTGCAAAGCCCAGCAGACGGAAACCGTTTGATCACACTAGGCCCGCTGTGCACAATTCACTCAAGATGTGCAGCGAATGTGTCTGACCTGATCGCGGAGAGAGTGGCGTCTTGTAGGGTCCAGAGTCGATTTCGAGACCTCGGAGCGCCAGACTCGAGCGGCGCGACTAGCGGGGCGTCCCAAACACCTCCGGTGAGCTCCTTCTGTAACAAGGGGCGGGCGGCCCCTGGCATTCCAGTAGCGCGGCATGCACGGCGCCCGAGCTACGCGAAAAGTATTGATAGGATGTCATATGCGCGGCCGGAGCGGGAGATGAGCCTGCTCGCCACTTCGATCCGAAGAGACGCCTTTGAAAGATCTTCGTCCCTGCAATCACGTGTGCATGAGTTGCCAACGCAGCAGCGGCACTGATCACGGGCAATTTTCGCTCAGTAAACGCCTGCACGGTAGCCTTAGTGCCTTTGCTTGCTCAAGAGCCCAGCACTGCCATCGCACAACGCCGGAAACCTGCACCAAAGGCAGGCCGATCTGCGACAACTGCACCAGAAGCCAAGAGGCGTGTAGAGCTCTGGAACATCTGATAGGACAGATCCAGATCCATTGGCCTGCTCTGCGCCACCAGTTGCAGCAGTCGTCGGGATGACAGACCATGCCGAGGAGCAGGCCATGGAGCTGGAGGCCCTGGAGGCCATCCTCGCAGACGACCTGCAGGGTGAGGGCCTCACACAAGCAACGACATGGACATTGATGATGCATTACTGACGCCTGAACAGCTGAGCTCGGGTGCTGTTGCCCACAGCACATGCATCTGCGCCGTGTGGCGGCCGGCGGCCCGCCTGCGCATCCACAGTGCTGGCAGCATCCTGCTCATGGCCGCCTTGTGACGCGCAGGATTCGACGGCACTCGGCCAGACGGCTGGCGGACGGACACAGAGATACACACCATCGTGATCAGGCCGTCAGAGGACGCCGCAATACCATCCGGGGAGCTGCCATGTGCGCGCCGCCATCGCCTTTGTGGGCTGCCGTCCATGCATGCATCATCTGTGGCGCCTGCGAGCAAACGTCTGGCGTGGGACTCGGCCACTACAGCCGTATTGATGGCCGCACATTGCTCATTGCAGTGCTCGCTGAGTTGGTGTGGGCGCACACACCAGAGTACCCAGATGAGGCGCCCCTCGTCAGAGCCCGCAGGTGCCAGGCGACTTCTCATCCACCCTGCGTACCTTTGTGTCTTCCCCCCACCATCAAGCCTTCATAAATGGTGCATGTGCATTCGGACACTGCCTTGCTCCTGGCTGAGGCGCGCGCCCTCGTTCTGCGCAGCGCGCAGGGGCTGAGCGATGCGGACGTGACGGCGCTGCAGGCTGTGGTGGAGCAGCAGGTGCAGGAGAACATGGGCATGTCCATGATTTACGCACTGGTGGCGGCCGCACAGGAGTGGATCACAGAAAAGGTGGGCCTTGCCGCCTTCAGACGGCGAATGCCACAGGTGGCAAGTTTTGAGCTCCTCGAGGGCAGCTTTCGAGTACGCAAACATCAGTGCACATTGAGCTACTCTCTTCCCGTGGCATGCTGGGAGGGCAGAGAAGCGTGTGCTGTTGGTGGGTGTCAAAACCCAGACAGGCCTGGCATGGGCGGCAACAGAGGCTGGTGGAGCCGGGTAGCTCGCATTCACGCAGCGCTGCTCCAGCTGCACGCCTGCCGCTGCTGGTGTCATTGCAGCTGCCACATGTCACACTCAGCGCTCAAGCCCGCCACATGTGCAGGCCACTGAGGGCGCGGCACCGGAGATAGACCCGGTGGCGGCCAGGAAGGCGGCGGAGGAGGCGGAGGAGCGGCGCCTGGCGGAGATCCGGTCGCACGGCACGCCCGTCTCGCCCGCCACCTTTGCGCCCTGGAAGACGCGCTTCTACGCGGAACTGGCCGCCGCCCGCGCCCGGTGTGCTGGTTTGCACAGCCATACAAGCCCTGTAGCGATGCCCCACGGCGTTGCGCGCTTTTGGACATGCTCTCTCACTCGTGTCGCCTGATGACAAGGCAGAGTGCTGCACCAGCCAGCCGCTTGCCGAGCAGGGCTCATCAAATGCGGCGTTTGCACATCGGCCTGTGTACTCTGGTGTGGTGTTTTCACATCCTGATGTCCCACAGCATGCTCCTGCCTGCGGCTGGAAAGGCACCCCGACGAGCCACGAGACCTGAAGGCGCTGGTCTCCGCACCTGTAGGGCAGCGACGGCGGCCGAGGGGAGGAAGCTGACGGGCAAGGAGTACTTCCTGCAATCAGACGGCCGCGGCCGCGACGCGGTGCGCTCTGCCAGCCGTATATCTTTGCCGCGCCTGGCTGAAGCTGATCAACGATTGAACAGTGACTATACAAGTCGCAAAGGCTGTAGGACGTGCAGCGAGTTTGGAAATATGCGTGCAGGACGGAGAGGAAGACGGCCTGCAGTCGGCAGACGTCAGCGACGAGGACATCGATTACAGCGATGACGGTGTGCGGCATTGGCAGAATTTCGCGCTCATGAATGCGTCAGTCGTCAATGTACAAGAGTGACGGCAGCACAATGCACCGTCAATCATTGGTACTGGGTATGCAGCAAGTGTGACGCTGCAGGTCTCAAAACAGGATGGTGGCTGGTACTATGCAGCAGCTGTGTCATCAGAAATATGCACCTTGGATGTGCAGATGACGATGGAATGCTGGAGGAGGAGGCAGAGGAACTGGTTGCGCGGCTTGGGTAATCTCTCAGGTGGTCAGCACTCTGCGGCCATGTTGGCCATCAAATATTCCGTACAACACGGCTGTGACAAGCGATGTGGGTCGCGGTGGAGAAGACTGGCAACTGTCGGATCATTTGCCATCGTTACATGGGGACTTGCAACAACAAGATACCATGCATACCATGGAATGCAGAGCGAAATGCAGGAGGCACGGCGAACTGCGCCGTCAAATGCAAAGAAACTCAGGCAACCACAGCGCCCCCATCTTGTTATGAGGAAGGCGACCAGCGGCAGCTGTCCTCCATATTCGGGGCCTATCAATAAACCAGATTCCCCGATCTCCCTCGGCGCAAGGACCCTCTGCTGCTCCATGCCTCCACTTGTCCTTGCATGAGAATCACAGCCCGGAATGCTGCACGGGCGAGCGCTCCGCTGTGCACCCGCGTGCCCGCCGCAGCGCACCACCAGCGGAACAACGCCGCAGCAGATCAGATGCTCAGCAGCTGCGCCGCCTCAAAACAAGGCTGCAGCAGCAGCCCCGGCCTGGCGGGCGGCCGTGCCGCTTCAGGGGGCGTAGCGCTCGTCGAAGTACACCTCAAACAGGCCGGGCAGCTCCCGGAAGGACCAGCCGCGGTCCTCGAGAAAGCGCCGGATCGCCGGCTTCAGTTTGGGGTCGCCCTGGCTGTGCAGCCCCTTGCCTGTGATCACCTTGGCGGCCGCTGCACGTCGCGACAAGGGCAGCTTGGTCAACAAGGCGGCGCTGTTGAAGCTGGCAGGCAGCAGCAGCCACGCATGTGTGGTGCCAGGCTGGCAGGACACAAAACCTCTGCCCAGCGATGCTGTGATGCAAAGCAGGTGGTGCAATGGGGAGCCGCGAGCACACAGGCAATGACATCAACAAGCAGTGTGGCTGAAGGTGAGACTGGAAGCAGAGCAAGAATTGACAGGCGATGCTGCAAAAACGGGCAGACGCACGGAAGCTTTTGTACTCGGCGAGGGGTGACAGCAGACGGTCCAGCATCTCCAGCGCCTCCTTCACATGCTGCCCGTGCAGGTCCACCGGGTAAAACTGCCCCGAAGTGAGTACCAGGTTCCTGTGCATGGGTTCAGGGCATAACGATAGGGCAGCAAACGTGTGACGGGTGTGACATATGTGCTATGTGTTGCGGCAAAAGCGTGCATGCAGTTCCAGGCGGCGAGGGATGGGTATCTGTCGTTGTTCAGTCGCTTTCAATGTTGTTCAGTCAATTTCAATGTTGTTCAATCCCTAAACCCTAAGCCCTAAACCCTAAACGTTGTTCAGTCAGCGAAAGGTGGTGGGAGCGCACTTGGCGCGAAAGATGGCCTGGCTGCACTGCCGCTCCGCCGCCAGCGCCTGCTCCTTCAGCGCAAACGCCTGCAGAAGTGCACAAATTCGATGTCGAGAACCGTCCCGACAAGGACACGGTCATGCACCGCAGAGATGATCACGCAGCAGAGCTGCGCGGCAGACCCGCACACGAAGAGCAGCAACACAGCAGACCAACGCCACGCACTCTGCGCTTTGCATCACTTGCAGGGAGACATGGCAGGCGGCGCAGCGGCAAGCACGCAGTTTGGAGCTGAACATGAAGCCTCTCTCTCAGAGACCTCGTTTCAATGGTAGATGTCGCACACATGCGAAGCTTGGCTGAATCTGCAAACCTCCCCAAAGGTGTGCAACATTGTTAGGGTTTATTCGGCGGCGCACCCGGGCCTTGAGCTCCTTGCCCTTGGCGTCGTGGCCCTTACGGTAGGCGGTGGCGGCGGCGCTCATCGCCTCGTCACGCGCCGTCCACAGCGCCTGGCTCGGCGCCCGCAGCTCCTGCGTTCGAAACAGATGGGCATGTTGGTGGCTGCACGGCTTCAGGGTTGCGTGCTTGGGGCTGACTTGTGTAAGTACAGTGAGCGCATCCGGGTTGGCACCCTTCCCGTAATGTAGACTTCAGCATGTGCATATGCAGAGCAGCCCAGACAGTTGTTGCATCATTTGGGAAAGCTTGAACGGTATCGAACACGGGAGCTCACGTAGTACAGGCGGTCGTCGGCCGCGTTTCGGGCCTGCCGCGACGGCGGCGGCGGCGGCGGCGGCGGGCCGCCCCGCTGCAGAGCCGCGGCCACCGCCGCACCGGCCGCCAGCCGCGATGCCGGCGCCCGGCCCTGCGCCGCAAAGTCGTGCCCCGCTTCCCGCGCAAAGTCGTGCCCGGCCGCCTCCGTCGCGCCAAAGCCGCGATGGCAATGGCCGTTCTGAGCCGCCACGAAGCTGGTTCCGGAGCCGGTGCCGGCCTCCAGCGCAGCGATGGCCGCCAAGTCTTCGGGCGACGCCGGGGGGGAAGGCAGCAGGGTGGAGGGCCGCGCCGCCGCCTCCTCCAGCTGCAGCTCGTGCAGCCGCTTGGCGATCTCGTGGTCCGCCGCCTCGTTGCTGGCCGCGTCCGCCCGCGCCGCCAGCTGTTGCGATACACGGTGTCGGAAGATGTTCAGAGCTTGGCCTTGCACACATTGGACAATGCTTGCGTGTGGTTGGCTTGGTGACAGATGGCAAGAGGGATACTCACATGGAATGCGACACACACATGTCATTCGAGCACCGGCTGAAGCCTTCCTCTACACCCACCAGCTCAGAGCTGGGCTGGGATGAGGACACTCCGCTGAGTACTTGACTGCATGCTTGCAGAATAGCGGTGAAGAAGCCAGGCAGCGCACCGTGGAGGCGTGTAGAGAGAGGATGGCAGCGGCGGCCTGCAGATTGCCAGCCTGCGCCTCGAGCGCGTTCTCAACCTCCGCCTGGCTCAGCTCCGAAAACTCCAGCGCCAGCAGCAGGACCTTCTGCTCCTGCCGCAGCTGCACCTGTTTACATGTGAGCCAACTCGAAGTGAGGAGGAATCATTGGTGTTGCAGCTTGAGACTCAAGCAGCCCGGAGAGCCCGTCGAGCACGCGAGTCCAGCCAGCGGTTGCAGCATTTTAACATACCTGGTGGCCGAAGTGCGCAAACCAGCCGGTGACAACCAGCGTCGTGCAGAAGCAAGAGCACCTGGTCGGACGCGGGGGCCAGGTCGCGCAGGACCTCCGCCTCGACGGCAACACAGTCGAAGTATACAAAACCGGCTCTGTGCCGAAACAAAGCGGGGGGGCCGCAGCACCTGGTCGGGCGCGGGGCCCAGGTCACGCAGGTCCTCCATCTCGGCGGCGATGCGGTGCGCCTCCGCGTCGGCGCGCATCTCCAGCAGCTTGGTGGTGACGGCGTTGGCGTCGCCGCACAGCTCGGCCAGCATGTCCCGCAGGAAGGGCACCTCGTGCTCCGGGAAACCCGACTCCAGGAACTCCAGCGCCGACTCCCTGCGGCAACAGACAAGGGAATCCGCGTCTAGCAGAGTCCACTTGAAATGGTGACTTTGACGAATCCGAGCAATCTGAGGGATGTGCAAATCTGCTCCAAGTGCAGATCGGCACTCATGAAGGGGGGCCAGCACTGGCAAGGTGTACCTGCACTGCATCAGCAAGGAAGCACTTCATAGTCCACAACGGCTGCAAGCAGAAACGGACGACCAGGAAACTCACGAGTCGTGCCAGGTGCCGCCATCCAGCGAGGAGGTATCGGCGCTGACGGAGCCCGCGGACGACGGTGGCGTTCCGGTGCCGCTGCTTCTGCCCCTGGCGCGGCTTGCGGTGCTGCCGCTGGTCAGGCAGTAGTTGCTTGCGGCCGCGGACCGCAAGTTGGCGCACTTGGCCGTGCCGTTGGTGCCGTCGGCACCGCCGGGGTGCGGCGTCCAGCCATTGCAGTTGTCCCAGCTGGCTGGCGCGACATGCAGCGTCGCCGGCTGGCGGGGCTTGCCGCCGATCGGGGGGCTGTACACCCCCCGGCCGCCGCGGCTGGCGCCAGACTTGGAGCTGGAGCCAGACGCCGATGCGGGGCGCGAGATGACGCCCAGAACATCAATGATAGGGTTCTCGGGCACGACCGTGTACCTTATGGACAGTCCGTCCGCTAGCCCTGAGCTGCCATCCGAGCCCAGAGACCCCTGGATCATGCTGCTGGGACTAGTGGAATACCCTGAACCCGAAATTTGCACTGAGGCCCCCAGCTGCTCGACCTTCCTAGAGAAATGGGCGCCGCCGCCGCCATCCCCAGTGCCCTTGACCAATTGCTTGAGTTCGGCGTCTGCAGACTTCACTTCCGACTGCCCGCTGTCGACCGTCGCACCTGCGACGTTTCCCATGATGTCCGCCAGCAGCAGGTCCGTCGTCGTGTCTTCGTCCTCATTGCCGTCGCCCCCGCCGGCCGCCATATCGAGCGCCTTCTTCGCCGCCGGGCGCGGCGACGGCGCCGGCGACGCCGCGGCCCAGTGCGGCTCGTACGGGCGCGACTTGCTGGGCGCCGGTGACTTGGCCACCGCCGGCGCGGCAGACGAAGGGCTGGCGCCGCGGGAGCGCTTGCCATTGATGGGCGGCTGGGCGGCCGAGCGGCCGACGTGGCTTGCAGCTGCGGCGGCGGCGGCCTCGCCCACGATGGAGCCTGGCATGCTGGACGCGCCGGCGTCAGATTCGCAGTCGTCGCTGCCGCTCTGCAGCGTCTGCAGCAGCTCGGCAAGCGGCGATTCCCCGTCCTCCGCGGCAGCCGCCGCCTGCGCTGCCGGTGCTACCGTGACGTGCTGCTGCGGCTGCGCCTGCGGCTTCCCGCCCTCCCATGCAGGCCACCAGCAGCGCTGGCCGGCAAACACGCCGGCCGCGACGCTGGGCGCCGGCGGCCCGCACAGCGGCGGCTGCGCGGCAGGCTGGCGCGGTGCGGCCACCGGCCGCGGCACCGCCAGGCCGTTGGGCGTCACGCGGCCGCTGCCGGCGGCATATGGGTAGCCGCTGCGCTGCGTCGGCAGCTGGAAGTGGAAGGAGCTGGCGCCCCAGGAAGTGCTCGAGTCCGCGGTCCCCGAGTCGTGACACTCGTCCCAGGACGGTGTCAAGAGGCTGACGGCGCGCGCAGCGGCGGCGGGCCGCTCCTCGCGCGGGAACAGCGACGGCAGCAGCTGCGAGGGCTCGATGTCCACGCTGTGCTGCGGCGCCGAGCCGTCCTCTGTGGTCAGCTCCAGCAGCACGTCTAGTGCCCGGTCTGCGCCCACCTGTGTACATTTGTTTGATGAGCATCAGCTGCTGCGGAATAGGCTCGGAGGCGTTGCCATCTACCTGGCTGCAACTTCATAGGGGAGGCCGGCAGTTGCCCAGCTGGGAGGCAGAAGGCTAAAATGCCCCAACATCCCAGCACATGGACCCCAATGGCATGCAGGCTCCATCAGGGCAGTGAAACGGCTGCAGAGGAGACTTGTTCAATTCGAACGCTGATTTGAACACCTCCGCAGTTGCAAACACCTGATTGATCACGTCCCTGATGGTGCCGAGGGAGTGCTGCGGGAAGCAGCTCTGCAGCTCCTCCGACTGAATCGTAGCAACCATCGTCATCTCTGAGGCCTGCAGTGCATTTGCAGTCGTTTGAGTGGACATGCCGGCTTCTTAAAGAACGACCGCCACCCGTCAGGCAGCGCCGGCCGGTGTGCTAGGCGCATGCACAGAGCAGTTGCGTGCGGCCAGCTGCGCTGCCCACTGTAACAGCTGGCCGGTGCCGAGGCTGCCGAGGACGCGATGGTCAAGCGACAACTGCGTCCCCAGGGTACGACTGCGAACGGCATCGCCATGCAGACATTTCCCACGCATCCATTCGCAGGATGTGCGCTACTACGCAGCAGTCGAGATGGGTCTCGGGCAGGTGCAGATAAGTCCAGTTTGGCCTGCCAGAATGGGCGCAAGATGCGGAGCACAGCCTTTGCAGTTGCACAAACCTGACGGTCGGTAGACTAGGGTAATTGGAGCTGACGCGCAGGTTGGGTTCCGGCCGCTGCACTCTGCTGGGCGCCGAACAATGCGTTTGAGGGTTCAAGGAGGCTGACGAAGCTCGTTTCACGCTGACGGCGGTCGTCCGCTGGATACGCAGCTGCTCCACCTGTGCTGTAACAGTGCGCACTCACGAGGATGCAACAGGCTTGGGTGTGCATTTTCCTTTGTGAATCTCCGATGCAGCACCTGGGAGCACGGAACTGTTTGTGATGCGCCGGGATTACCAGATCGTCTGAGAGTCCCGGTTCCTCGCTTGTGCGTTGCGTCAATCCCTTGCTGCATCCTGTTAGTCGTAACTGCCAAGGCGTCCTGGTAATTCTCGGTCCCTCTACTTGTTGCGGTGACGCTTGCCGCCCCCGCGGCCGCCGATGCCGCCGCCGCGGTCGCCACCACCGCGACCACCCCCTTTCTGCCCTCCGCCGCCGCCACAGCCGCCAGCACCGCGGCCCACGCCGCCACGGCCGCCGCCAGCACCTGCACACATCATCGTCATGGACATCTCGCGGAGTAAAGTGAGAGGAGATGAACTGGAAGTTGCATATCACGACGCGGAGTTCAGAACATGCTTCTGTCACTGTGCGACATCATCGGCGGCACACGCGGAATTCGGCCGCACCGGCAGGGCCGCCCTTGCGCGCCGAGAACGCCGGCATGTTGGCCAGCGACTGCGCCTCGCGGCCCTCGGCGCGACCGCCGCGGTCGGGCACCGCGCCGATGAGCACGCTTTTGACGCTGGCGCGCGTGCCTCCGCCCGCACCGCTGGTCACCTTGGCGCCCATTGCCGCCAAATCCGCTGCACACACTCAGGGAAGCGCTTCCTGTTGAGCCCACCACGGACTTCTGGGTCCAATTCATTCACATGCCGTCCCCGCACACATGCATGTAATCACAGCAGGGAGCTGCAGGGCGCTGCTGCAGCCTCCTCACAATCCGGCGCCAATGCTGTGCTGTTGTTGGGATCGTGATTTGCGATAGCTGTTGAGATGGAAACGTGCGTCAGCTCCACGTGAGCCGCACCCTGACGGAAATTGAAGATGTCCTCAACGCAGATGGCCGGCTCGGCCGTCATGGCCGCCTCGCCGCGGGCCGCCACTGCTGCCGCTTCCGCCTCGGTGCCGCGCTCCTTCAGCCGCTTGGACCACAGGAATGACTGCAGCGTCACCTGCGAGGAGGGTTTCAATCGATGCTTGTTTTATCAGACGATACATGTTGTGTGCAAGACGATGCGTGTCCTCACACACGCAAGTTGCTTCTGGAGGCTCACGTTTGCCCGCTCGGTCAGCATGTGCCGCCGCAGCTTGTGCTCCGCCTGAAGCCCCGCATCGATCTCCGCCAGCTGCTTCATCTGCGAGACATCAGAGACCTGGTCGGCGTCTTGCCACTCGCAAACCAGTTCCACGGCATTATTGTGCCGTAAATCCAGAACTTGACGCTGCCGCCAGTCCAAAGGTCGGGCTTAACATGAGACTGCCAAATCTTTGTATCGTGCAGGCAAACTCGACAAGCTGACCACCAGACTGACCTGCGCGTCGCTGAGTGCGTCGCGCCGCAGCAACGGCTCGCTGCAGTTGCGCGGCAGCTGCGCCAGCAGCGCGTCCGCTTTCACGGCCATGTCCGCCACCACCTGGTCCGCGCTGCGCCCCGCGGCCACCACCTGCAGCGCCTCCGCCAGCGCGTGCAGCTGCGCCGACACCGCCGCCGCATCGCCTGCATCGGAAGATGCCACGGCCGCTCAGCCGCTGCACCAGGCTGGTGTGCATGTACAACATGATGCTCCCACACAGTCTGGGGTTGTCACCCAGGCCTTGTTGGACATGCTGCTCTGCCTGCCCTCCTCTGCTGACGCGACGCCAAGAGACGGTTCCCCTGCTCCTGTTCAGAGAAGGCCGCGCCAGATCGTGGAGCTGGGCGCCGCACAGCGCACCGTCGAGCTCCATGGCCTCAGGCGCGTCGGTGTCAGCAGCCGCGTCGTCCGCGCCCAGCGCGGCCATCTGCGCGACCGGCGGCTGCCGGCCGGCCGCTGCCGCGGCCAGCATGCGCGCCGCCTGCAGGTACCCCAGCAGCTCCTCCACAACCTGCAGAAGGGAAGAAGAGGTCACATTTTGAAATTTGAAAATACTTCCATCGGAGGGGTACTCGGGTGCGCACCAGTGGCCGCGTCGGAGCTCCGCATGCTGATCAAATCCGGCGTCTGCAATGTTGCACTGCAGCCACTGAATGTGCAAGACTACCTCTGTGTCCACAAACGGTGATCTCGGCCGATTCATGCTCGGTGCCGACGGGGCTTGACACATGTGAGAGATCGCACCTCAATGCGCTGCTTCGCCTTGCTGCCGGGCTCCAAAGACTGTGCAAGGCGCAGCAGTGCAGCGTCCAGGCCGCCGCCGCTGGAGTCGGCCTCGCTACCAGCGGTGCGCTGCACGTCCGCCACCGCTGCCTGCATTCATGTTCGCTCGTTGGCCAGGCACGCAGTCCCTAAATTTTCGAAACACCATGGCGGCATCCTCCATGCAATCAAGGTTCGTTGCTGCTGCAGTTCGATCGACACGCAGCATGAGATGCTGTTGCGATTGTCGGCGACGGAAGCGCAGAGCACACCTTCAGCATGTCGCCAGACTCCACCGGCGGAGCGGCGGCAGACACAGCCAGGATCGCAGCAGCAAGCTGCGAACATGCCGTGCGGAACGGCTCCCTCGCGTCGCCCCCCAGCAGGTCTGCCTCAGAGATGTCCTGCTTGAAGCTGCGCGGCGTGGCAAGCGGCTGGTCAGCGCCAGGAGCTTTTCATCGTGTTCGGCTGCTGTTTGAGCAGCCCTTCATTATCTTAGCTAAAGCACCGTGTAAGGCTGCATTCATTCGCACTGCTGGTTTCAAGAGTCTTGCATGTCATGCGGCGGCGGCGCGCCGCCACTCACCCACAGTCGTCCAGCCGATCCAGTACCTCCGCTGCGTAGCTGGTGGTGAAGGTTTCAGCGCCATCCGGCGACGTCATTGCGCCAGCTTGCGCCAAGGGAAAGCGGCGATATTGGCACTTGTTGTTCGCTACAAGCAGCCAGGCAGAGGATGACTGTGTGAAGCAAAGTTTATACTGTTGATCCGACGCCGCGACCTCGCCGCTTGGTGTCTACAGGACCTGCAATCTGAGGAAATGTGATGAACTGCAACGTGGTGCAGCAGCTGCAGCGATCAGTGCAGCTGGCGAGGTGCAGCCATTTGCAGTCACCCTTCGGAAGCAACTTCTGCACCGCTGTCTTCTGGGCCAGCTCAATTCGCGCCAGATCGTGCATTATCTGATTGATCGTTAGGTCCGTTGTCGGTCCACGCATGCTGCAGCGGTGACACAGCGATGCAGTTCGGCCTGCACACGCACCGGCACTCCCTCTTCACGTTTGCTGGTCGAGGCGTGCAGCAACAAAGCAGAGATCTGCCTGTGCATCCTGGTTCTGAAAGATCACCGTCAGCATCCACATCGCATCGGCATCGCCAGCAGGCGCCGCTGTGCCTCGCCGGGCCACAGCAGCAGCGGGATCGCGTGCGCAGCAGCTTGGCGGAGCGCCGCAAGTGCCAGCGCAGCCGCGGCACACCAGCAGCAGCCGCAGGCGACACCGCCAGGGGGTTCGGCGGGCCAGAGCTCCCGGGCGACTCGAATGGCCGCGGCGGCAAGCCGCTGCCGACGCAGGGCGACGCCATAGTTGAGGGGCCAGGGGAGGGCTTCCGCCTAGCGGTGCAGGAACGAGAGGACGATGGCCCTCTCAAGGGCTCGGGCGATCTGGACTACCTGGCGGTGAGTTGACTCAGTCCTACACTGCAAGCTACTGCGAGCGCTGGCCGCCAATGATGACTATGAAGGCTCGTGAATGCAGCACCGCCATCATGCTGCAGAGCTGCAGAGTGATGGTCACACAGACGATGCGCCAGACGCAGCCCTGCTGCTGCGGCTGCGGCTACAGAGTCGCAAGTCAATGAATGTGGTGAACGGGTCGCCTCCGCAGGAGCTCATTGCCATGCAGCAGAACGGGCCGAAGGAGATCGGGTTCTTTGGCACCCGCAACATGGGGTGGATGCACCAGCAGCTCATCGAGGTGCTCAGCTACGCCATGGTGCTGACGGTGAGCCCGCCGCTGACTCTCTTGTGTGCTGGAGGATGCTGACTACTGCAGTTCCGACATGGCATTCTGAGGCCCCACCATCACCCACATGCACAACTCCTTCGAGCAGCTTGCAACGCCGATGCTGGCTGGAGGTCGGACATCAGAGGAGTTCGCACGACGGGCACCGCATCAGTGCGAGTCCGACATGCGTGCAGGGCAACCACATCTACACATCGGGAGCGACGGGCACGAATGCCGCAGTGATCAGGGGCGCGCTGCGCGCCGAGAAGCCCGACCTGCTGACCGTGGTGCTGCCGCAGTCGCTCAGCCTGCAGCCACCGGAGAGCCGGGAGCTGCTCGCAGAGGTGCGGCGGTTTCTGCCGCACATGCCCGGCAGCTGCGTCTTGAGCCACGCACATGCCAGCGCATGTCGAATTTTGCCAACTGCGAGGGGGAAGCCTCTGGAGGTGCTGCATTCTCGGTTCCTTGACCGGTGTGCTTGCTGCGTTTCACCCTGGGGTGCATTCACGTGCAGGTGAAGAATGTCATCTCAAAGCCGGAGGCGGACCACCTGTCCCTCGTGGAGGCCAGCAGGTGAACACAGCGCGCATGATGGAGTGGTGTATCCGGCCTTGCCACATGAGCTGTTGATTCGATGCTGTTCTTTGATGCACATCGACGGAAGAAGCTGATCGCTGCTGGTGTGCACACAGGATATGCAATCAGGACATTGTGTCGAGGGTCAAGCAGGTGAATTTGCCGTCCTTCAGGGCACGTGGCTCAATCTGCTCAGCGTTGATCACAGCTTCGACTGCTGAAGCTGAATTCCGTATTCTGACGTGCGGTCGCTGTGTTGACAGGTCATCTGCTTCGCATTTCATGACAGCAAGCTGCTGCTAGAGACCTGCCGAGAGGCTTCAGAGGCGCGGCGAGTGGTGGCTCTGTTCTACCTCGACTGAAATGAATGCCGGCGCTACTCGGCAGGTCTGAAAAGTGCTCAGCGGATGACACGACAACGGAATTTGCTCACCGGAGGAGAGCATGACGCAGCATGCATTGAGCTGTGGGTTGGGTTACCGCCAGGGGCTGCGGTGAATCTGGGTTGGGGGATGGTTGTGAGGGATTCTGAGCGGTGCACTGCTGTTGGAGATCGAACAGCACGACTGGCTCTTCCGGGCTTAAGACACTTTCGGGGTTAGACAAACCTCGAACAAAAGTACTGCGGCATTGAGAAAGACGAGCAGGTTTTGCAAACGAGGGCCTTGCACCTATCTCAGGTGTCTTCCACCAGTTTTTCAGCCAAAATACAACAAAACCGCCAACTTCTGTTCCCACGACTGACCAGCTGCACCTACAGACAAGAACATGCACGCCTTGTCAAAAGCTGGCGCAACAGGCCGGCCGCCGCTACCGCATCACCCGCCGCGGCGGCGCCTTGTCACCCCGTAGTCGCTGCGCGATCCAGTCGAAGCCCTCCGACAGACCGTCGCCAGTGGTCGCGCATGTGGCCTGCATGTGCCAATCCACCTGCACATGCACAAGGCGGTCATGGTAAGAGAGGTCAACAGGACTGGCGCATGAAAGAACCAGCATTCACCTCCCCTTTCGAACCTGCTCTGCTGCAGCCTGCGAATTGCAATGATGTGCTGCAGTGGCCACGCCATGCCAATTGCCTGCCCAGTCTTGCCACGTCAGGGCGTCACTTCCATGTCCATCTATTGCCCGGTACCTCGAAGTTGGTGGGATGCAGCACGGTGGTGAGCTCGCTGACGGTCATCGCTTTGCGCGCATTCATAATGTCGTCATCATGTGTGCTTCTGCACTTGCTGCAGCCCTTTCACTCCCACCTTGACGTCGGTGAGGTGCAGCGCGGTGGTGAGCTCGCCGACGGTCATCGCGTCGCGCAGGTCCTTCTTGTTGGCTAGGATGAGGACAGGCACCTCCGCCAGGTGCTCGTGGCCCAGCAGCCCGCCCAGCTCCTTGCGCGCTATGCCCACCCGCCCCCTGTCCGTGCTGTCCACCACCTGCGGTGCATGACAACGACCCCGGATATCATCAGCCCGAGAACGCTGCCGAATGCTGTGCCGGTCGCTGCAGCTCCTTGCGCGCTATGTCCACCCGCCCCCGGTCCGTGCTGTCCCCCCGGTCCGTATTGCCCACCACCTGCGGCACATACTGATTGTTGCTAAAGCGCCAAATTTGCGCGATTGCTGTGCCGTCTGTTGAAGACATCTCTCGATTGGCATTCGAGCAGAAGTTGAACACACGTCTCCATTGGTTCGAGCCCCAGCATTCGTCTGCAGCTGCTGTCAGCCTTTGGGAGCACGCTGCTTGAACTGTGCTTCAATGCGAGGGAGGCGCGGGGTTGATGACAGCGCCGTAGACGGCTGAGCAACTTAGTGCTCCGCCTCGCAAAATCCTGCTCGCGCCCAAACACGCAATCTACAGTGTGCGCACCAGAATGACGCAGTCCGTCTGCTGGTAGTACGTGGCCCAGGACGGCCGAAGGTTGGCCTGCCCGCCCAGGTCCCACACCTATGCGTGCAACCGCACAACATTGGCATCTTGGAACGGCGGCACAACCTTTGGCACTAGCTCTGCGACTCGGTGCATGACTGCGCTTGGCGCAGTCATGCACCGAAACGCCATGAGACATTTTACTTCATGCGAGCCGGGCTGTGTTGATCATCTGAAGGGTAGCCCAGAGCCCACCTCGAACGTCAGGTTCCCGTGCTTGACCTGCTCCACATTGCTGCCGACTGTCGGGTGGGTCGCGATTTTCTGACCGAGGTGCAGCTGGTACAGTATGGTAGTCTTGCCTGCATTGTCCAGACCTGAATAGCAGAAGAGTATCAGTACATGGGCTGTGAAACGTCAGTGGCGCGGCATGCGCCAAAGCTTCCATGCAGCGTGTGCACTTGCAGCATCCGAGCATGCCGCAGCCAAAAGTCTTTTATCAAGGCTAATTCTGCATGAAACGACAGCTTTGTACTCAAGTACTTGTGCTCACAGCCTGTACAAAGGACTCACCGACCATAACGATCTTCAGCTCTTTGCTGGCGAATAGTTTGGTCCATAACGATGAGAACAGCTGTCCCATAAGCGAGCCACTGAGCGCGATGCACCTCCCAAATTTGTGTTGGCTTGCGCGTCGCACAGTGACAGCAATCGCATATGTTCGAAGTTGATGACGTTTCTGAAAGCAATCACAAGGCTCTCGCGCGGCAGGAGCAATGAGATGAATTCAAGCTGAATCTTGTTGGTCTCCGAGGCTGCAAAACGCCGAGTGGCAGCGCATCGATGCCTCCCAGTCTGTGTGCCTCAGCGCCGCGGGTGCCTCGACTGGCGGTGCACCTTGGCGCAAAACACTCGCCGACAGCTCGAATTGGACCTTGAAGGTCCAGTTTCGATGTTGTGCGGATGAAGCACGCGTTGTCGCCCTGATGCAGGCACCGGAAGGCCGCCAGAATAATCCCACCCGTTCGATTGGCCTGCAACAGCAAGACCGCGGCGGCAACGCGATGCAGCGCCGGAGGATGGAGGATGGGGAAGCCTCCTGGAATGGCCCAGCATATCTACTGTGTGCGTCACCGCCCCCCTTACAGAATGCTCTGTGATTCCATTAGACAGCGGCACATACTCTCGAGCGTCGACCTGCCGCAGCGCTACTACATATTTACTCCTGTGCCATGCATTGCTGACCGAGCTAGACACCGGACGCTGGCACCGAAGATTCGGAAACAACGAGAATCATCAACGCGCACCAAACTTGCTGTCGGCTTGAGGAAACCCACGTTTTGAGAGTCGCAGTGCCTTTCACGCAATGTGGCAGCCCGCCGCCCGCCAGCCACATATGGCCAAACTGACTCTAGCACCTAGTTGAATTGAACATCCTCCTCGAGCCATCAGCCATCTGCTGCCGCCGCGGCGCCGCGCACCTCGGCTGACGCGGCGGCACGACTCAGACGCGCCGCCTCAGCTGCCGCGACAGGTCCGCCACGGCAGCGCCTCGCTTCCGCAACTCAGCGGCCGCCGCGATTGCCATCCTGCTGGCCCCAGCCGCCGCGCCCATCCTGCTGGCTGCTGTTGCTGCTGTTGCTGCTGGCGCCACTGGCCGAAGCGGCTGCTGCCGCCGCCCTGCTGCGACTGCTGGCTGCCAGGCTTGGGAACGGGGTTGCCCTTGGAGTCCAGCACCGGGTTGCCGCAATCGTCCAGCAGCGGCTCGATGTCCTGCAGGGTCTAGGCAACACAGATGTCGATACATACAAGAAACTTTCATTCCAGGAGTCCAGCACCGGGTTGCCGTCATCGTCCAGCAGCGGCTCGATCTCCGGCAGGCCGTCAGCTGTGATATACACTTGAAGGACCATACAGAGATTCATCGTTATATCCAAGGGAATGTCGTATGTGGCGGGCAGGATGCGCGGCGCCCTCGCACGCCGCGGCGGTGCAGCCGTCCGCAGCCGGTGTGCATTCTCTGCTTGGAAGCATCCACTGCCTACACCTGGCAAGTCTATTAGTCACAGCTAAGTGATGTCATATGCAGTGGGTGGCGAGAAGCGCCCGTTTTGCTGCGCCGGAATACTTGCAGCCAATATAGCAGCCAATAACAGGTGGCAGGCAGCAGGAGGAGCCTGGAACACAGCAGGCGCACACCACGATGGTAACATTGGCGGGAGGTCAAGGGTCAGGCACACCGCCATATTACTGCGTGCTGCAGTCAGCCTTGAGACACAGGCACACTGCTAATTAGCAGTTTACAAGCTTGAAGACTCGTAGAAGAAAGATGATGAGGGAAGGGAGCATGTTCAATCAAACATCGTGACCAATGCGCACCACGATGGCGATGTCAGCGGGGACGGGGAGGGGCACCGCGATCACGGCCTCGGTGGCGTTCTGCAGGTCGTCGCTCAGCGTGTCGTGGTGGAAGTGGTGGATGTGGCTGCACGCAGCAGCATCAGGTTCAGTGTAGGAAACGTGAGGCAAACAAAGGATTTGAATGGCCTGTCGGCAGATGCGCGCATGAACAAAACCAGCACCGGCTTAACATCTCAAGACCGCTGTGGTTCCGTGAAGCACATTGCCATAGTAAACAGGGGAGGAAATTACTGAGAGGGAGCAAAAGCTGCTAAATTGTGGAGTGAAGAACGCGCATACCGGCAAAGATGAACACGCCTTGGCCAAGGCGCCCAGCAAACCCCTGGTAGATGTTGTTGCCCGCCAACTCACCTATTCCAGAGCAAGCATGCATCTGATTGATCGCTGGTTACTGCGCAAGCCGTCGCAGTCCATATGACAGTCCATGCGCCCGAGACCCATGCGGCTGCCGCCTGTTGTGCTCGCAATCCCTCGTTGTGTGCTTCTGTTAACAAGACAGGAATGCTGCAGTGGGAAAGCTCATCGAACACAGCTGTTCTTTCACACTTGCCTTTTGTAAAGCAGAGTGCACAATGTTGCCTTGCTTGTAAAACAATTACTCGAGACAAGGCACGTGTCTTGGAGCCGTCAAAGAGAGACTTTGTGATCAGCAGGCACCTGTCCTGGGTGCCGGGCAGGCCTGCTGCAGTTGCGAAGCACGCCTGTCGAGGTGCAAAATGCGTGCAGGATGCGCAGGTCCGAACATGCAGCAGCAGGCAAAACCGGAGCTGGACCGCGAGGCCTCGCAGTGGAACTCAGGCCGAGTTGTTCGAAGCAGGCGGATTATGCTGCGGCACTGGGTACCGTACACACTTGATGTGTGTGCACTTACCGCACGTCCGTCAGGCGGAACGCTCACATGCCATTCAGTATTTCGAGCCGTCCAATAACATGTTTGCATCGAGCAGTGATGTGAGGCATGTGCATACCCTTGTGCACTCACACATCACTCTAGCCAATATTTCCTCGCACAAACCAAGCGCCAAAACACAAATTTCGAGAGGTGCAGCTTCGTGTCTCTAGACAGTGCATCAAATGGAAGTGCAACTTCAAATTCGCATTATGCCAGGCCCCCACTACTGTCGTGCATTTGCACACAGCCACAGCCGCCCCACTCACGCCGCCGTGGGCACTGGTAGCGCAGGCAGCGCCGCTGCCGCGGGTGTGCCGACCACGAACTCGGCGGGGTTGATGGCGATGGATTTGGTGGCGTTATTGGTCTTGTAGATGCCCACCAGCCGGTCGGCCAGCTCGAACATGTTGTTGCGCAGACTGATGATGACAAACTGCGCGTTGCGCGTGCGCTCCTTGATGTAGTGCGCCACAATCGACACGTTCTTGAAGTCTGCGGGGTGCAGGAAGACGACGCTGCTCATAAAGTCTTGTGGGTCACGTTTGATAGTGTACATGCAGGAGCCTGCATAGCTCCACCGGGAGGACAACATTCTCTGTTTCCGAACAGCGCATTCTGGCTTCTCCTTCTTGTACGCGCAAACATGTGTGGCAGGTTGCGCGCGGCAGTGCCGTGCACAGCTGCAGGGTCGTGACTAGGGTTCTGATCACGCGAAGCGCACCCAGGGCGGCGTCGATCTCGTCCATGACGTACAGCGGCGTCGGCCGGAAGTGGTGCAGCGCAAACACCAGCGACAGGGAGGACAGCGTCTTCTCGCCGCCTGACAGGTTGGCGATATTCTTCCAGCTTTTCTTTGGCGGCCGCACGCTGAAGATGATGCCCTGCGCGCAGCCATGCACGTGTCAGCATGAGACTCTGACTTGCATCAAACTTGCGGCTGCATTGAGAGTGGCGCATAGCTGATGATTTTGAAATGGTCTGATAGACTCAGGAACCATGTGCATCGTGCTCAGAGCCACGCCCAACTGCAGGGTGGCCACATGTGTCATTTGCCCCAGAGTATCTTTGTTTGGTCTGCAACGACAGATGCGCAGGGCAAAGGGTGGCGCGCCTCGGAGAAGGGGTCGAGGGAGTCGACGAGCTCGAGCTCGGCGTCGCCGCCGAGCGTGATCATCTGGTACATCTCCTTGAGCTTGAGGCTGATGGTGTTGAAGCCCGCCATGAAGCGGTCCAGCCGCTCCTTCCGCATCGCCTCGTGCTCCCTTCGCTTCTGCAGCATCAGACGCAGGAGCGCGTCAAGAATGCGCGATCTGAAATGCACACACGCGACAGCAGCTGTGCTGCAGCATATCAGGTGTGCAACAGACACTTAGGGTTTAGGTTTTCTTAGGGTTTCTGGCCTCTGCAGAGGCGTCCGCTCCAGGTGACCTCGAAGACATGCTGTGCGCGTCACAACGTCAAACATGCACAGGGCAGTTCAGAAGCCCACCGCGTCGCGGGTGGCTGTGGCGGCCTCCAGGTCGGCGAGCCGCGCCGCGTGCTCGGCGGTGGCCTCGGCGTGGCGCTCTATGGCGCCGGGCTCGGGCGCCGCCTCGTCCAGCTCGTTCTGCAGGCGCAGGATGCGGCTCTGCAGCGCGTCCACGTCCACCGCGTCCAGCGCCTCAGCCTCCATGTCCTCGAAAGGCGACACGGCTGCGGCAGCAGAGGGGATGCGGTACAGCGTCAGCATCCGCGCATTTTCCAAACCTAAGAAAAGCATATCTTCTTCAAGCCGCCGCCTTCACGTCCTCAAACGGCACGGCTGCAGGGACACGTGGTGCAGTGGCAAGGCACCAACGCCGGCACTCGGCACAGGAACCCGCCAGGCTGGAAGGAACCTGCAGCAGCAGCTCGCATGTGCGCATGTCCACGGTAGCGACATCGTCTTTTGCAGCGTTTGTGCGTGGCACCGTCAGCGTCGGGAGAACGACAAGCTTGCCAACTGCTCAGGGTTTGTTACAGACGTTCAGAGGCACGGCCCACGCACCGCCAGGGCCCGCCTCCTTGGCGAACTTGGCGCGCTTGGCAGCCAGGGTCTTGGCGTTGTCGCGAATTTTGCCGGCCTCCACCCGCAGCGCGTGCTGCTGCTTCTCAAGCCGCTCCGTGAACTCCGCCTGCTTGCCGCTGATGATGCGCACCTGCATGAGTTGGAGCGTCAGACGGTGACCCACACGACTTCTAGATGGTGCATCGTGCCCGTGCAGATGGCCTCAGCTTGCAGCAGCATCCTTTGAGCTCAGATGCGCAGCTGACTGTGAAGGCGCAGTGCATCTTCACCCCTGCAGCGGGAGAGTGGGTCTGGGATGCACCTTCTGCTCCAGGGCCTCCACCTCAGCGACAGCCTCCGCCAGCGCCGCCTTGCGCTCCGCCAATTCGTCCGAGGCCACCTGCACATGAGACATATGGCAGCGTCAGCGTGAACTGGGAAGAAATGGCGACGGCAACTTGCGGGTCGTGTGCAGGCTACATGTACCTGGCACGAGCAATGTGGCACCACAAGAAAGGCGCCCCTCTCCTACGATGCGGTGTGCACTTGCAGGTCCGGGACCAGAACTTCATCTGCAGGAACAAGCCTTGAGAAAAGCCATCAGCGTGCAGCCCCAGCCGCACCTGCATGGCGGCCGCGAGCTCGAAGGACGCGGCCTGCGACGCGGCGTGCTCTTCCGTCTTGGCCGTTTCCCAGGCCTCCAGTGCCTCCAGCTCGGCGGCGCTCTTGGCCACCTCCTTGCGCAGCTTGGCGGCGGACTTCTCCGCGGCGGCCACCGCCACGCCCTTGCGCGTCGCCTCGTCCTCCGCCGCCGCGATGTCCTGTAACGAAAGGTCAGAAAAAGGCATCGAAGACTCGTGCTTTTCTCATGAGTTGAAGGCGTGTGGCTCAGGGCACATTGCATCTGCAATCAGAATCCAGGCTGGGCGCATAAAGGTTTGAACTTTCAAAGCGACAAGCCTGATCCCTGTAAAGCAGGCATTGATTTGGTTGACATAATGCCCCTCGTGAACACCTGCTGCAGGCGGTCGACAAGGGCGCGCTGCTTGCGCAGCTTTGGGCCGCCGACGTTCTCCAGTGCCGCAGTCAGGCGCTCGGCCTCGGCCGTGAGCCCCGCGGCATCGGCCTGCAGCTGCCCAATCTCCGCCTCCTCGGCGGCGATCGTCGCCTCCAGCTCCGCCAGCCGCTCCTTGGCCTCCTTGGTGACCTGCACATGTCACAAAAGGACAAGTGCTGTTCAGTACGAGCATGCGTATATCAGTAGTACCAGAGGGTGCAGGAACGGGAAAGCAGGCTGTTCCAGTGCTCCAGGAGTGTGACTCTGCATATCCTGGGTTCGTCACAACCTACAAAGGGTCAAAAGCTGTACAGCTGATTTGCAGCACAGAAAGCCAGAATCTTGCGCATGGAAGATGCACAAGGTAGTCTGCTGACGACATGTACCAGAGGCGCCGCCCACCTTCGCGGCGGCCTGTAGCGAGGCGAGGCGCTGGCGCAGGTCGGCGGCGGTGGCGCGGTGCGCCTCGGCTGCCATGGCAGCCTTGCGGGCGCCCGTCTCCGCCTCCGCCGCCGCCTTGGTCGCCTCCTTCACGACCCGCGCCGCCTGCGCCGCCTCTGCCTGTGCCGACGCCAGCTCCTGCGGGCGACACGAGCCTTTGTGGAAGAAGTATCCTGTCAATGGCATCATATGCTTTGATCCCCTCTCGTCTGAGCAGAGCAGGCTAGTAACAGATCGGCGGCAGGTGCTGAGAATGCTTCCTGCAATGAAGTCGGACTGCGAGATATGTTCCTGTACATGTTGTAGAAGCTGCGCAGCTTGGGCCCGTTGCCCAAGCTGCAAATTTTGTCCTATGCTTTGTAGATTGGCAACACGGAACCGTTGGTGGATGATCATTGTCAGGCGCCAGGTCTCCAATGGCTCAGCCAGAGGGGCAGCCAGCCTAACGGCGCTGGCGTGCGTCGAATGCAGCGGTCCATGTGATTTCCAGGCATGTTCGCACCTCCTGCAGCTGGTGCACGTCCGACTGCAGGGCGGCAGTCTCCTTGCCGTCACTGGCAGCAGCTGCAGCCACAACGCCCTTGGGCGGGCCAGAGCCCAGCTGCATCTTGCCGCGCCGCGGCTTGCCGCCGCCACCCGTCATTGTGCCTGACTCGCTGATGAGCTCGCCCTGCGCAGAGATGATAAGCTATTCTCAGCTATTCTGACATCTGAAAACACACGTTCTAATGGCACAACCCACTCGTGCTTGAAATGGCTGAGAGGAGAAAACGCAAGCATGCCTACTGCCATGCTCGTGCCAATTCTGTCACGCCTGCTGTTTTGCACACAGGTAAGAGTGCCTGCGCGTCGCACCTTGAGCGTGACGACCTTGCGGAAGGCGGAGTCGCGCGCGTAGGCGATCTCGGCGGCGCGATCCATGGTGCGCGCCACCACTGTGTTGCGCAGCGCGTAGAAGAATGCCGGCCTGAGCTTCACGTCCGTCACGTTGACCAGGTCGAACAGCCGCGGCGCGTCTGCGGCCAGAAAGAAGTATCAAATATCCACCACCATTGTTTGAATCAGTGCAGAGATGGTGCCTTGTTCAAAGGATGTGCAGAGTTGCAAAGGCCAAGCAAGCAAGATAAGCGCACCCTGTGGCGTCTTGATCTTTTGGGCGGCCTGCCCCGCGAGGTGCTCCTGCTGCTTCAGGATGAGGAAGGTGGCGACGCCCAGCCCCTTGTCCCGGATGTACTTGACACACTGCTTGGCGGTGTCCGCGGTGTCCACCACTATGTAGTCCAGCGCGCCGCAGCAGGACGACACCGCGACGTCGTACGCCGCGTCGATTGTGCCCAGGTCGCCTGCGTGTCAAGACAGTGGCTTGTTCAGGCGCCGTGTGAGGGAATGCAGCTGGAGCAGTTCGTCTGCGGCACGCTGTGTGAAGTTGATGAGTTGCGGCGATTAGAAAGTTTGTCCACTGCAAGACGCGCTGCTGGCGACCAGTGCAGCATCCAAAGATTCAATGTAGCGACGCACCGAGGCGGCCCCAGACCTTGCCGACGATGATGCCGGTCCGCGCAGCTTGTGACAGGCCCTGCATGATGTGCGACTGGGACGCCGCTGCGCTCTCCGCCTGCACATGTTTGATAACTCAATCAGGCGCTGCTGTCTCTGGGCAACGACTGCAGATTCCCTTATCGGGCTGCATTGAACCTGCCACACACGAATGCCGATGACAGAGCTGCAGTGCAAACACAGGCTGGTGCCGCATGTGCATCTGCATTGGCCGTACTGCATGTTTTGCCTCTCCGGACCTGCTTGCGCTGAGCCAGCTGGCCCTGTGTGTCGCGCAGGCGCCCCTGCCGGTCGGTCGCCTGCGTCGTGGCATCCGTCTCCCGCTGCTGCGCCTCTGCCGCGGCCGCCCTGTGCACGCAGTGAAGTTACGTTCAGAAGGGTCCTCACAGTACACCGCAAGGCGGCTTCAAGCACAGCAGAAAGGTCCGACCGGCAGACGGCTATATTCGCGTCCGTGAGAGATCGACCTTGCAGGTGTGCATCAGCCGTGCGAACAGCGGAAGAACTGGCGAGGTGGAACTTGCGCCACAGGGGCATCAGTGACGCACAGGTGCCGCTGCTGCTGGGTCCGCAGCTCCTGCGCCTCCGCCTCCTTCTCCGCAGCAGCCTCCTCCGCGTCTTCGGCGCCCACCTGTGCATCCTGCGGCACATCACGAGGCACACTGGCCATTGCTTTTGATGTCATGAACGGGCCAAGAACACCGCCAATTCAGACACCCATTCCATTCAGCATTTCTGGAGGGGTTTGTTCTCCCCGGATCAGATCGCACCTCTGCAGATGCACTGCACACGGAATGGGAGCATGCGCACAGCACCAACAAGTACGTCACAGTCAGGCGAATGCACCTGGAAGGCCTTAAGTGCGGCGGCCTGGTGCTGCGCGAGCAGGTCACGCTCCGCGGTCGGCTCGCTCTGCCGCGCCTTCGCCTCGCTGATCTTCTTCATGAACGGCTGCAGCTTCTGACTCACCGCCTGCGTGAGAGCAGTTTGGCGAAATGATCAGCTCTTGGGTCTCTGCCGGAATATAGCTGGCAAGACAGTGTTACCCTGCGTTGCAGTGCACTGCTGGCACGAACAGCAAAGCAGAAGCTAAACTGCAAAACGGCGACGAACGCGGGACCAAAATGAATATCAGCCTAAATGAGGCCAGCGGCATGGAAGGCTGAAATCAAACATTCAGTAAATCCGAGTCTTACATCGATTCCTGGTCCAGACGCCAAATTGTTCTCGTCAATAGACCTCGTTAACAGACCTTTTCCGTCTCCATCTGGTTCATCCCTGTCCCACAGCCAGGCCACCTCGTGGAGCCTCGGTGATACAACAACAGCAGCCCCGCTCCAGATGCAGGGGTGTCCGCCGCAAGCCCTGGCAGCCTCGAGGGAGCCCCATCTGCCATGCAAATCTCAGGCCCGCACCTGCTGCTGCTGCGTCAAGGCCTCCCGCTCGCCGCGCCCCTCCTCGGCGAGCGCCTCCACCTTGGCTTCCGCCCCCGCCAGCTCGGTGGCCAGCGCTGCCGCCATCTCCCGGTGGCCCTCAATCTCCGCCGGCAGCCGCTGCTCATCCTCCTCGCATCTCTGCAGCAGTCAGAGAACTCGTCAGCACCGCAGCAGCCTCGCAGGCGAAGGTCCGTGCTGGATGGTTCGACCGGCTCAGGAGACAGGAGCCCTGCAAAATTTGCCGGCCCTGCTTCTCCCAAGTTTGCTGCCCAAAGCGCGCTGCCTCTGATGCTCATGCCAGATGAACGCAGCCAACCTGCTATTGCTGGAACCGTATTGAGTCCAGCCAGCGGGATCAGCTTGAGCCTGCAGTGGCAGCATGGGTGGAAAGCAGAGCACCTGCAGCGCGGCGGCGTCCTTGTCGCATTTTACACGCAGCTTCTTGGCCTTGGCCGCGGTGGCCTTGGCCTCCTCAGTGCGCTTGGCGTCCCTTCGCTCGTACGCCTGCATGCCCCGGTTGTGGCCGTCCAGCCCCGCCTGGCTCTCCGCCACAAACGCCTCTGCCGCCTTGCAGCTGCAGCACAGTCAGAAGTGCGGCGTGAAACACTTGCACATTCACGCATGACAAGCACACGAGGAGCCGGGCCGGCTGCGGACTATGGCAAGCTTATCAGCTGCACCTCCATGTCCATGAATGGCAAGACCTGGTGGTGTGCAACAGCACGCCGAAGTGAGGAGGTCCAGCAGCATTCTGGCAGGGTCTGCAGCACAGTTGGGGTACAAGGCGACAGATCAGGGAGCACACGTCTTGCGCAGCTCCTTGAGGTCCCCGATGTGCGTGCCCGCCTTCTCGTTCTCGTGGCTGAGGTGTTGCTGAATCTCCGCCACATTCGCCTCGATCTTCGCCACTGTTTGCTGCAGATGCGCACAGGAGTCGTGTAGAGTTGACGGCATTCAAGTATGTGTGTTCCCTGTTATGGTAATAAGGCCAGAACACGAGAAGGCGGTCTGCGATCATTCCCGACTCGACGTCCTTCTGACCGTCCCTTGATGATCCTTTGGCCACCCATGGCTGAGTTGCTTGATCCAGGTGGCTGCAAACTGTGCACATCATCCAGCAGCCACAGCAGACGCGCACCTGCCCCTGGCGCTGGAAGAGCTGCAGCTGGGTGTCCACTGCAGCGGCCGACTCCGCTTTCTTGGCAATGTACGCCTGCTGCAGGGCGGCGGGTCCCCCGGTCGCTGCCACCTGCTTGTCCGCGATCTTCACGCGGTTCATGGACGACTGCCGCGTCTCTGTCAGCTCCTCCACCCTGAGGCAAAAGGGATGCGTGTGTTCGGAAACTTGCCCCAGTTCTGATGAGGCACAGCCCACAACGCAGCAGCCAGCAGCAAGCCCATGGGTGCACGCCATGTGCCAACCCTGCCCGTAATGGCAGTGCAGAGCCGTGCGCAGGAAATGTGTGCTGCAGCAAGTGCTGACCCTGCCGGTGCCGCTGGCATTTCAAAGCCATACGCGGGATACATGTGCTGCAGCAACAATGGCCACGCCTCACGTTTTGGCCAGCTGCTCCAGCGACTCCTCGTAGGTGTGGGTGCCGATGATCTCGGACAGGTATGTCAGCAGCGCTTGCGGGTCCATCAGGCTGATCTGCTCCACTTCGCCCTGCAGTTATCACAGGGCGGCAATCAGAGCTCAAATGTGGGTTGGCGTGTCCTTAGATGCTGCAGGCAATGGTGCACATGCAGCAGGCCGATGGGTTCGCGTGCGGCAGGCCGGCCACACCGGGGTGCGTTAATAGAAGTTCTGCAATCAGCCGCCGATAAGCCGTCCAAAAAAGCCAAGGGTGGGTCAAGCACCTGGAGGATGAGGAAGCGGTTGTGGTTCAGGTCGATGCCCTCCTGCTTCAGGCGCTCCACCACCACCTTCGCCTGGTGCTTGCGGCCGTTGATGTAGTAATCTGACGTGTTGTTGCGGTACGCTACGCGGCCGATCTCCAGCTCCGAGCCCGGCACCATCTCCGAGTTTTGCTCGTCCTGCGTGTGCCGGGTTTTAATGTCATGATCTGCGAGCTCCTGATTGCAGCGAATGTTACGTGATAGAGTGGCACTGCACAGAAGCCTGTTGCATCCGCTGCGAATGACCTTGGTTCTGAGTGAAGCAGGCGCACCACATCGATGATGCGGGCAAAGTGGACCACGACTGACGCGCTCTCCAGGTTTTGGAAGCCCGGCGAGTTGTGAATCAGCTCCGACACCTTGGCGAGTCGCAGCTGCAGCAGCACAGAAACCCTTGTTTGATGCAGTTTGAACTGCGCATTTGCCAAGCAGCTCACCATGCGGCACTGCGGCACAGCAACAGCAGCTCACGCAGGACGGCATGCAGGCCCACCTTCTGCGCCTTGAAGCCAAACACGAACAGCATGGCGTCGATGACGTTCGACTTGCCGCTGCCATTGGGGCCCACCACCGACGTGAAGTTCTGCAAGTTGCACATCGCCGATGGTTTGACGACCAGCCGTTGCACACGACAGCTCGCCGTGCTGGCACTCGCTGCAGGGTGAACGGCTTGAAAGCAGTTGCACCAGCTCTTTCAAGGTGGCAGAGCAGCCGTGTTTACGAACACCACAACTAAGTATGGCATCTCCAAAGGCAGCACCTTGTGGAAGGGGCCCACGCTCCGCTCCCCTTGGTACGACTTGAAGTTGTTGAGCACCATCTTCGTGATCACCAGACGCCCCTGAGGGCCTTGCTGAGCATTTTCGTCTGTGTCCATCGCTGCTGCCATCCTCGCTTCTAGGGGCCTGCACCGCTGTTGCGCTCAAACAAGTCCCTTGTTGCAGTCACATGACCGTCCAAGATCTTGCACAAGCAATCAGAGATGGTACTGGGGCGTTGTTGCGCAAGTTCGGCTGACAAACTTGCCATAATGTGCAAGCTGCGGAACGCAAGCTTTTGAACGCCTGCTGTAAACCCTGTCACTGACGTCAGATCTGGCATCTGATCACACGGAGATCCCCCCGGTGCACGGCCTCGCTGCCGTGCCGAGTAGGGCTCTGTAACATCATGGTCTACATCGATTCTGTAGTGTATGTTGTTCCGTGACCTTGCATGCTGACACTTCGCCGAAACGGCCCGGCACGACCGTTAGTGCGGCTCGTGGCTTCAAATACGCTGCTACTTGGACGTTGGGACGCCATCATACTTCCTCTTGTTGGCCCGTCAATCCTGACCAATAGAGCTGCGCCGCAATGCGCCTCCAACTTATCATCCCTTCGGTATGTGCCATCGGTTTTACATACGTCCAGTCGTCTTCTTGCAGCTGTCACAGTATCGCTAGAAAGCTCTGGACACGTCCACCAAGCGGTGCATCACGCCGGGGTTTCACACTGACGTGCACCTCACCAACAAACCCAAAACTGACGTTGGAGTACCCACGCTAGATTTCACTCACACTGAAATTACGTCAAAACTTGCGGCAGACCGCCGCATGAGCGCTGCTGCCTCCTCGGCTGCGCCGCCACAGCCACTGCCCTCGCACTTGGCGGTGCCGTTAACGATGTACAGCTTCCGGCCGGCAACAGCCACCGTTGACAGGATGCGCTTTCGGCCACGAGTGCTGTCAAGCTCGTACTCGTAGTCGTACACTGTCACGCCGCTGGCTGCGCCCTTGCGGGCCGCCTGGCGCACGAGCTGCATGTCCTTTGTGCTCTCCTGCGGCACAGGTGCACAGAATGCTGTCGCAGCCACCGCATGCCCAACAGGTGCTGTGCATTCGTTCGCGTATCTATTCCTTCCTTTATCGCCAGAGTGCTTGCAAAATTATGCTAAGGTAGCTGGAGCAGTTGCTCCTCCTTATATGGCGTGACTCATTGGCGCAGTTGTACATGACACAACTGAGCGTGAGGAAATTTGTCAGCCGCATGGTAAGGCAGCATCAGCATTTTCCCTCACCTTGGCCTTTTCGGCCTGCAGCAGGCGGCCCGCCACGGCGTCCAGGTCGCCGAAGGCATCCAGGCTGTCGACGCGGATGGGGCTGACCGTCACGCCCAGCATGCTCGACTTGCGCTGCGGGTCCACAAACAGCACGTCCGCGCCCGCTTTGCCTGCATGTCAAACGGGATGTCTTGTGTTAAGCGAGGACGCACAGCTTTATGATAAGCAGTACGCTAGATATGTGATATGCATGCCGAAACGAAGAGCAGCACAGCTGCGCGAGTCGGGGCGCTGGCTGCAATGAGAAGAAAAAACACACTGGTCTGCTCCCAGGCGGCGGGCCGGTCGATCCTGTAGCCCTCTTTCGGGTTCACGTACTCCGCCAGATCGTCTGCGTGTGAACAGGCATGTCAGAAGCATGTGTTTGCACATGTGTTTTCCGCTGAAAACATTGGCCCTCTTGCCAAATGAGCAGTGCAACAACAAGACCAAACGCGTGCACCGACCAACACACCTGCGTGTGCTGCAGCTGGAAAGATAGCCGGCAGAGCCGCTGCTGCTGTCAGGGCTGTCAACGTCTGCAGCACGGCCCGCCGCGATGCTGGGCGGTCTGTGGTGCCGGCATACTGTTGTTCCGCTGTGGTTACGCAAGCCTGTTGCATATGTCCAGCATTCCTGCTACTACAACAAGGCTGACTGCTTTTAAAGGGCTGGAAGTGGCGCGGCCTGCGATGTATCCAGCTGCTGCGCAGTGCAGTAGGATTGCATGCGCTATGCTCAACAACTCCCCGCCCAGCGAGGGCGCCAGCACCGGCGTTCATGACCAGCTGCTGCAGGAGCTTGTGTAGGGAAAGAACGAGCTTCAAATTGGCTGACGCTGCGCTGCGGGTTGTTCAAGGGGCAACAGAGGAAGGAGAGATAAGTTTGCATAGGGCGGTTGCAATGCAAGAGAAGGAGATTCAGCCTCACTCAGGCTGATTAGCGGTGACACGTGATGCTCCGCTCTGCGATTGGGGTCCAATTCATCAGGTGCATTCGAGCTCGGCATTCTGTAAGAGCTGGGAAGCGTTCAAACGAGAAGGTTGACCGCGCGGCATGCTGCTCAACCACACGCCGAAATTTTCGAAAACTTTACTTTGCCCTGTCGTCTCCCGTCCACCGCTGCGTCAGCCCAGAATTACGCACGGTGCAGCCAATCGCACCCACCGATTCAAAGGTACCTGGTGCATCCAGTGCAATGTCTCAGCGCGGCCAGGGAAGTGACTTAGGACACGATGCAGGGGTGGCACAGCTCAGCCTTTCGGGCCTTAGAGCTTATGCTTTCATGTGTGTGTGAATCAGTACAATTCATACTTGTTGCACATGGTGTGATGATATTGCGAAAATGCAGTCCAGTCGTGTGCAGCAGGTGCGGCACTGCACGGCGTTCAGGTCTATGGGATTCAGTTGTGCATGGTGGGCTTTGGAAAGTCTGGGGCGCTAGTGCTGGACTCAGGCATCATACGCTGCGTGTATTCAGTCGATCCTCCCGAAACTAGCCAGCTTGACGGCCTCGCCTGCATGTGCGCAGCTCGCGCCATGGTTGCCGCGGCGGAGACACCGGCGGCCGGGCAGTCGACCCTGCTGTTCCGCCAGCTCTTTGACAGCACCTCCTGTACGTTCACCTACATCCTGGCGGACTCGAAAACTAAGGATGCAGTGCTTATCGACCCGGTCGTTGAGCAGGTGAGACATACACTGTGTCGCCAGCCTGCGCAACGAGCCGTAAGGCAAAGCGAAGCGGATCCCAATGGATGATGTTAAACGGTGCAAGCTCGCCAATCTCATTGCAAGCGCCGCATGTCGATATCAGGCGTATCCTGCCATCGCAATCAGTCGGCAAGCGTTGAAGTGTCGCTGGCAAGAAACCAGTATGACTTGATATGTGCATGCGCAGGTCGACCGGGACCTGGGCCTGCTGAAGGAGCTGGAGCTGCAGCTGCTGTACGCCATCAACACGCACTGCCACGCAGACCACATCACCGGCACCGGCGAGATCAAGGTGCGACCATCCGGCGCCGACATGCATGCATGCTGCCGGTATCGCGGTCAACTCAGCGCACGATCAGACAAATCTGGCAGGTGATCAACAAGCTGCTGTTGTGGCTCAGACCTTCACGAAATATCTATGCACTTGCAGAAGCGGCTTCCGAACGTCAAGTCGGGCATCTCCAAAGCCAGCGGCGCGCAGGCGGACATCCTGTATGAGGCCGGCGACGCCATTCAGTTTGGCAGCCAGCGGCTGGAGGTGCTCTTCACGCCAGGTGTGCTGCTGCTTGCGATTCTCCAGGCCAGTTCTTGCTCAACGTCCGAGAAACGTGGACACCACAGCTGGACATGTGTTGTCGGGCAGCATGTGATCCAGCAGGTGCAGAGGTCGCGCCAGGCAGCACCGTCACTGGTGCAGCCTGCGCCTGGCAGAAGCCCCATGGCTATGCAGTCGCGGCATGTCTGCCTTGAGACCCGCTCCGCACCGATGACTGTCAGCACCTCTGCCCCGGCGCACACGCACAGGCCACACCAACGGGTGCGTGAGCTACTTGAGCGGCGCCGACGGGGGGCGCGTGTTCACGGGCGATGCGCTGCTCATCCGCGGCTGCGGGCGCACCGACTTCCAGGAGGGCTCCGCCGCGCGCCTGTATGACAGCGTGCACGGGCAGCTGTTTCCGCTGCCAGACGCCACCGCTGTGTACCCCGCACACGACTACAAAGGTAATGGCATTTCACAATGATGTCAAAGCGCGCAGAGCTGGGAAGTCCTGCGGCATGCATTGCAAGCGAACAGCTCCATAGGGGGCACACGCCTTCAGTGAAAGGTGCACCACGAGTGTGGCCCGCTGCTTTGCGGATCCTGCTGTGATCAGCAAGGCTGCGCCAAAGTCGTGGAGCAGCGACCTAGGGAGAGTTGAGAAAACAGCCCGCTCTGCCAGCGGCCCGATCACATGGCGCCGCGGCGCAGGGCGGACAAGCAGCAGCGTGGGTGAGGAGAAGCGGCACAACCTGCGGCTGACGAAGCCCAAACCGGAGTTCGTCGAGCTCATGGCCAACCTGGGGCTGCCCTACCCGAAGAAGATAGGTGAGCCGCCGCCGCTGCCTGCTGTACATGACCGCTGCAAAGCGTGCCATTCATATTTGTGTGACTAAAGAAGTAGTACCAATAACATTAGGTGACGCTTCTGTGTGCGCTGACCTGCAGACGTGGCTGTGCCGGCAAACCTCGTCTGTGGAATGCATTGTGGATGATGCTGAAGCCATTGACGGGGCTACGACTGCAATCTTGTACAAAAAGTGCTGACCACGAGAGTAAATCTGGGCACGTAGGCTTGTATGTCTGTATCTGTACCCATTTGATTTGTGTCTATCTGTACCCTTGGTAGATGCTGCTGCAGGTATTTATGATCTGCAGACCTGATGCTGATGAACAGATTTTGGTTAATTTGTATGTTCCGACTGTGATTGCAAAACAAGGGGCCAGCCGCCATGACTAGCTAAATCAACTGCATACTTGAGCTACCTAGTTTGAAAAACTTCAAGGATGATGTGCACGACGAAAGAGTCACACGCAATTCACAACTGCACCCAGCAGCCTAGATCTGCTCGCATAAGAGCTGTGGTCGTCGCAGCACAGGCGACAGCATCAAAGCCGAGCATCATTGCTGCTCTGACAGCACACAGACAGGTGGCGCTTGGGCACTCTCAGGAACCGCCATAAGCGGCGCGGAAATCCCACGAGCCTGGCAGCTGCGCCCCCAGGCGCGCTGCCCTAACGGCAGCCTAGCACAGCCCGCAGAGGCCGCTGCGTGATCGATAGGAATTTCGCTCTGCCCGGTGGTTAGGGTTTAGGGTTTCCCAGAGAGCTTTTGGGACTCTCTGGAGCTCTCCGGCGCTCTCTGGCCAGGAAATACTACCAGTATATAGGTCTTTATTTATTGGTGATATCAACAGCCCCCCGGCGTCGCCTCCAGACGCCGGAACACTTGTTCCGCCGTCGGCCGCGCCGCCGCCTCGGTGGCAGTGCACGCCCAAAACAGCTCTGTGACGGCCTCCGGGCAGCGGCCGAACTCTCGCAGGTCGCCCAACTGCCCGCGCACGGGGCTGCGCCCAGTCACCAGCTCCCACAGCACCACACCAAAGCTGCAGGTGAGGGCGCCAATCCTTCAGCCTCTGACAGGTTGCCGCCGCCTCGCACAGCCTCCAGTTGCTCAATTGAAGGTTGACTGGGTGACTGATCAACATCGAGGACGGAACTTGAGCTGATCGCGAAGCAAATGCATAAGGCAGCTCGCCTGTAGATGTCCACGGCCATGGTGCAATGGTGCCCCAACAGCAGCTCTGGCGCAGCATCTGCGTCATGACGACATCAAGCCTTGCTGAAGCTGGTGAAATCGCGAAAATTGATGCATTTCGGGCATCACAACAGGTCAAGGAGGGTTCATCGGGGAATGGAAGAAGCAACAGAGAATGGTGTGAAGAAAACCAGTGGCGACTCACATGAGAAGGTGCCTGCGTCAGAAGCACGATTGCCGTCAAATGCCTGACCGTCGACGGGCGTCGCACCACCAGCAGTGCAGTGCAATTCATGTGTACGGCAACTGCACAACTGCGCGCAGATTTACACAGGCATGGCGCGGTCCCTCAACGCAGCCAATCAGTCCCGGGCATCCGACCTGCGGTGTTCTCGCTGCTAAGGTAGTCGGCGGTGGTGACCTTGGCCAGCCCCACGTCCGCCACCTTAGCGCGCCCCTCTGCCGTCAGCAGCACATTGCTGCTCTTGATGTCCCTGCGAAACCATTGGCAGCACCTCAGCGCCACAGCCGTTCTTGCACTATGCGCGGTCGCGGTCGCCGCCGATGCCAACCCGCAGCGAGCAGCAGAACTCTGGAGGCCGACCCCCTCCAGTGGCGGCTGAAAGCAAAAGGCGGCTGCCTGCCGGGGCACCTGTGGGTGACCCCTGAGGTGTGCAGGAAGTGCAGGCCGCGCGCAATGTCGATGGCGACGTCGCGGCCTCGCCGCTCCCAGTGGAACTCGTCGTCGTCGTCAGCCGCCAGCGCGTGCCGCAGGTCGCCGCCCTGAACGCGGGAGAAACAGCATCAGCAGGAAGCAGCGGCCCGCCATGAACCCTAGCCCAGATACCTGTCCTCGTCGTCCGCCGTCAGCGCATGCCGCAGGTCGCAGCCCGGCGCAGCAGGGTGGTAGTTGAGTACGTATCGTTATCGCTGGTTTCCGATGCTGTGCTGAGCGAAATGCTAGCTGAGAGCGTGCTGCGGCAGGGGCCAGGCCAGCTGTATGACACAGTGGAAACGTTTTATATGTGGCATGGTTCACAGGACACTGGACAATCCATGATTGTGATGCACAGCGTCCACCTCGCATTTCGATGAGGAAATGAGCGACTTGACGTGCAGCATCTGGTTCAGAGTTTGACGCCCCACCTCCATGTACTCCATGACCAGCATGGCAGGGTTTGCAGCGCTATTGCCCTCCTCTGGCAGCACCGCGCCGTAGAACTGCACGATGTTGGCATCGGCGGACACGCGCCGCAGAATGCTGATCTCCCGCCGCAGCGCCTGCATCACCACCTGCAGGACGGCAACACAATTGACACTTTGGCGCACATTCAGGCGCAGCGAGTGGCGGTTTTAGAGGCCCTCCTATCGCAGGCTGCCCTCATGTACATGCAACAGAAACGACAGAGATTGGGGCTAGGCGGACATCAAGAGTCTGCAGGAGGAGATGTGGCGTTGCATGCCTCCAAGGTGCCATCCAAGCAACGCGAAGGTTTTGTTGGGGGAGGTGCTTTGCGGCAGGAGTCACCTCGTCGCAGCCGTGGGTGAGCATTTTTACCGCCACCTCCTGCACCCCATTGCGGAGCGCCTTGTAGACTTTGCCAAACCCGCCTGCACGGCACAAGCCGGTCAGAGGTGGCGTGTACAGTCTCTCCCGCTGCTGGGACAGAAAAGAAACCACCCCATGCTTGTCTTGGGTAGGCCTTGCGGCCCTGCGCTTGCCATGGCGCACGGCAGCACTTGCCGCAAATGGTGTTTGGTGACAGTGCTCCTGTCGGCGGTGTGCGCTAGAGCCCACATGCATGAGCATTGCATCGCCGATCCCAAGCACGTTCGCAACGGCATATGGCCCCTCAGCGGCAGCTGCACGCTCTGCCGACTCGAGGCTCGCGCTGACGGAGCTCGGCCAGGTCCAGCTCAGTACTCTTGTTCTCATCCACATGCTGCAGCTCGTGAAGGCGGCTAGTGCAGCAAAAGGCCCGAGTCGAAGCACAAAGAAGCGCGCGCCTTCGCCGAGCGAAAAGGCGCTGCCGTCCGCGCGTTTGCAGATCTGGATCTCCGCCGCCGGGATGTTGGCCGGGTCCCGCGGGTTGCGGCTGGCGGCGCGAACGCGGTTTCGGCGGCTCTCGCCGACGGAATCTCCGGCGGCTTCCGGCTCCATGCGCGCCGAGTCCCGCAGCTCCCGCGTCCGCCCCAGCTCCCGCTGTGCGCCTGTCAGCAGCAGAGGGTTTTAGCAGAGGGTTTTAGCAGAGGGTTTTAGCATATGGTTTTGGCACAGGGTTTTAGCACAGGGCTTTAGCACAGGGTTTTAGCACATCGACACCGAGTCGTGAGTTGCAACTCGACAGAAGGGTGACGGCATGCAGGCTGCCAGGTGCAGCAGTGGCACATGTTGCAGGGCGCACCAGCAGCCTGAACAGCCACATGACACACACACACATGGCGAGTAGGCGTTGCCAGCTGCATGTGTGCTCTGCAGCTCGTCAAGCCTGGGCTGTGCGGTGGCAGTGATGTGCACGTGTCCGCAGCACTGGCAGCAGGTCGCCGAGCCGACTCACTGGCTGCTTCGCGGCTGGATGAGCGCGAGCCCCTGATCAGACCGCGCAGCGGCCCCATGAACTGGCCGCGCCCGCTGGTCGTGCCCGCCGAGTCGTGCATCGGCACCCGCACAGGCTGCCCGCCTGCCCCCGGTAGGCCCGCTGCCGCAGCGCCGCTGCCACTGACGCTGCCGGCGCTGATCGCGCCGTCGCTGTTGTCCGGAGAGGTGCCCGGCGATGTGCCCGCCAACGATGGCAGCAGCTTGTCGACGCGGCCGCCGCTGGCGTTCCGGGACCTCCTCTGCCGCAGCAGCAGGAACATGGACAGCGCTGCGCATGGCGGGCAGCACCGTCAGGGCTTGGCAGAGTTGCAAAAAGGATTGCAGGATTGCCTCTGAACATAAGCTCCTCGCTCAGGGAGCAGGCCAATTCCAGCTTATGGTGCAAAGCCTGCATGCGCAGCCCTGCGCACCTGCTGCCAGCAGCAGCAGGCCCCCCAGCACGCCGCCGACGATGCCTCTGATGAGCGTTGCGTGGCTGCCGCCGCCGCCGCCGCCAGGCCTGTGGGGGGGCAGGGAGCAGCAGGATGAAAAAAGGATCACAAGCGGGCACAGCAAGGTCAGCGACAGCAGTAACACCAGGCGCATGCAGCCTGCAGCGTTGAGACGGGCAATGCGGCACTGACATGGCACGAGTGCGTCTGGGCAGCTGGTGATTGCGCACCTCGGCGGAGGCTGCGGGTTGGCTCGCGCCGCAAGGTTCGCCTGGCAGGCTGCATAGGGCGGGTCACATGCCACTGATATCTGTTGCCCTGTGGGGCCCTCCTGCGGCACAAGACATGTGGGACAGTCATTAAGCCGCTAGTCACAGCGCGTGCTTGGCTGGCAGCACACCAGACAGCAGAGCTTGCAACACATACACACGGGGGAGCACAAAGCGTGCAGCTGCCTGAACGACCCAACAACAATTACTCCTGTCATGTTGGGTGCTCTTTTGCCAACAGAGCGGCGTACCAGCCGGGTTGTGGAGTTGCTGTAGGTGGCATTCATGCGCAGCCCCAGGCTGGACGTGGCATTCGCAAAGGTCTGGCCGAGGATTCTGTCGAACAGGTCCGACATCGTCTCCGTCGTCGGCGGCGTGATGATGAACTCCACATCCACGCTGAAGACCTCATTTGCCGCCAGCAGTCTGCGCAATATATAATTGTCAAGGTCTCGACTGCTCTGGCCGTTGCAGGATGAAATGACCTCAAGCGGCTGCTCCTGGCCCACACATGCATTCGTGGATGCAACAGGACAAGGATGCAGGCAGGATCAGTTGCAGCATCCGCACGCTTATAGCTACTTGAAAGGCTGCATGTCGTGACAAGTTGGTCATTCCTAATGGCTACGTGAAGCCAGGTGCATTGGGACAGCTTGCCTGCGGTTGCCACCGGCAGGCACCGGCGCCGCAGAGCTGACATTGAGGCACACAAACGGAGCATTGATGCTCTGGTATGCTGTCGTCAAGCCCTGCAGAAAGAGCGTCTGCTTGTCCACAGTGAAGGGCTGGAGCCCTGTGCCAGTCACCTGCATCGCATCGCAGGCATGGCAGGTGTCAAGTGTCGGCCTGGGATCTGGCCTGGGGTCAGACAGCACATTCGACAACACTTTCGATAGATGTTTTGCAGCCCCCACCGTGGACCCTGCATGCCGCCAGCAGACATGTGCATCTGGCAGCCAATGCACATGCTACCAGAGCCGCCGTTGCCTCCGTGCTGCAGCACCAGCCTGCAGAACCCCAAAGCTTTACGATTGTCCGTTGCGCTTACCTGTAGCGTGCTGCGGACTGCCTGGAAATTGGGCGGCTGCCCTCCAGCCGGAAAACTGCCAATGGTGGCCGTGTAGTCAACCCACAGCAGGATCTGGCCGACATCCAAGCCCGCCTGCGGAATTCACATTGGTATGGCTCAGAGGCCGCCAGGTTCTGAAGCCAGGACTTACTGCGTCACGGCAGTCCTGTGATTCTCATGTCTGCATTGATTATTGCACAGACTGCAGGCAGCCCACCTGCCGCAGCTGGGCGTTCAAGAGGCGCAGCAGCACGCTGGCGCTGCTGTAGCTGAGGATGTTGGTTAGATCCGCCTGCAAGCACGGCATTTGGTGTTATATGGGTCTCAAGGCAGATGGTGCTGGGTTCAGCGATGCGCAGCACAGAAGATACAGCAATGCGCAATGCAACGTTCACAATGCAAACAGCCACTGCCAAGTCGAACACGAGGCGAGGTTTCCCACTGACCTGAAGGTCTGCCAATGTGAAGAAGAATGCAGTGTCGAGCGTGTCGAAATCGGACAGCCCTGCGGCGGCGGGCAAATTGAGTCGGCACCATTCGCATGGACAGTGAGGTGAGGGGCGCATCGCCGCGCATCTCCAGTCTGATGCTCTGCCAGGGCATCTGCGCATGGAGGACGCACCTGGTGTCACCGCCGCAACCGAGCTGACCTTTGCCAGCCGGGTTAATTTCAGCGAGAAGGACTGGAATATCGGCCCGCTCACACGCCTGATCGTGTTCACGGCTCCATCAGCATTGGCAGCGAGGCCCTTGCCGTAAAATCGGAACACGCCATTGAGTATGAACCTGTGGTAGGCACGCGAATTACGAATTGAAAGCCTGAGAATCCAGTCGAACTATGAAAGTTCATGCGCCGCGGCCCGCAGGGCGCTCCGCTGCAGGGATCAGGACATACATGCCTGCAAGTGCTTACTGTTCTTGCGCGGTAGTATTGGTCGCCGTGCTGCTTGTAGTGCTGTCTGCTGTCCTGTTTGCTTGAGCAGCTGCGCCACACCCGCGGTCCAACAGCAGCACCACTGCAAGCAGCAGGAAGGGCACCGCCCGGGGCAGGCCGCCCGGGATCGACTGGCCATCCCCTGCGCCGTTTTTGCGGCGCCTCATGCGCACGCTATCGCATCGCGGGCCTGCCTAGCTACAGCTGTTTTTGCAAAGCCAGGTGGTACCCTTAGCACTGGCCCCCAGCGCCGGCTTGTGCAGGTACGTGGCCAAGACTAGCTGTAGAAAATCTCCGAGCAAACTGCGCGTCGCCAGGTCCGTGCGGAACGAGATGTTGTGCCTGTAGATGAATCAAAATGCGAAAATGGCCACTTGGGCAAACGCCGTGTCACGAGTCCGTTTCGATCTTGACTATCAGAATGTACGGGTGTGTGCTCGCTTTGTCTTCCTTCAGGGCTGACCGCTTGCTCACAGCGTTGCTCCTGCGTTGTTTAGGCGTTAACCTAGCCTAATTTATTACAGATTGCGCTGCGACAGACCTGAGAATCCCTTGACCCTGGGGTGGAAATGAGCCCATGAGGCATCTTCGGCCGGCGGCACTCGTTCCCTTTCTTCTCCAACCTCTCTCGCTCCTATTTTCTTCTGCAATTATGGGCGGTTCCCAACAGGAGCGCAGTTTCATCATGGTGAAGCCGGACGGCGTGCAGCGCGGCATTGTCGGTGAAGTCATCAAGCGCTTCGAGGCGAAGGGCTTCCGCCTCGTCGCCCTGAAGATGACCAGCGTGTCGGTGAGTGCGCACTGCTGCCTGTGTGTTGCAATTGTGACATCCTCCTTGGAATACTCTGCACAACTTTCTGATGTTGTCCTCTCGACTGCTGCATTTACTACACGTGAGCAAGAGCACCCCCCGTTCAGAATGTAGTGAGTACCATTGAATCTGACTCGCGCGTGCTCACAGCGCGAGCTGGCCGAGGAGCACTACAGCGACCTGCGCAGCAAGCCGTTCTTCAATGGCCTCGTCGAGTTCATCATCTCCTCCCCTGTCGTCGCCATGGTGTGGCAGGGTGAGGATGCTGGTCGCTTCCGCGTGCTGAAGCCGCGGGTCAAATTCAGGGCATGTGCCATATCGTCACGGCAACATCACCGCGGCCGGCCTGACATCCATGCGCCGGATCTTGATGTGCAGCAGCGTTGGTGTCAGACGAACAGCCAACTTGCCCTGTGCTGAATCCGCGCTGGTGCTGTACGAGCAGGCCTGGGCGTCGTCGCCACCGGACGAAAAATGCTGGGCGAGACCAACCCGGCCAACTCGGCGCCCGGCACTATCCGCGGCGACCTGTGCACTGACATCGGCAGGTGGGTGAGCCCACGGCGCTGCACGCAGCCGAGCCTACCAAGCGCAGCTTTGCATGACTCCAGCCGTTCATGAAAGCGTTGTCGTAAACGCCGTTATCGCGTCAATGTCTAACGACAGCCTCACCAGGCCGCAACAACGTAGGAAGCAGCAGGATGTCTGGCAAGGCGTGACGCCTCATATAAATGTTCAATCAATACGCTGCAGGAACATCATCCACGGCTCGGACTCGGTGCCTAGCGCGGAGAAGGAGATCGGCCTGTGGTTCAAGGATGGCACCATCAAGTGGCAGCCATCCATCGCCGCCTGGGTGTACGAGAACCCGCAGGCCGATGAGTGAAGAGCTTGCGTTGGCAGAGCCTGAATTCGGCGAGAGAACTGCAGCAGCGTGTCTTACACAGTGCTGGTCACAGAAACGCAGCACGGCTGTTTCTAGGCTAGAATTTTGGGGCGTGCTGCAGAACCATGGTCACATTGATGGCCATAGCAGAACTGCCGTGCGGTGGTACTGTAGGACAGCAAATCTAGAGAGAAGTAATTCCGGCTCAATTGTCAACGATGGACATGACACTCTGGTACAAACGAAAGTGTACACCATCTGAATCTAAGTACAAAACCAACAGAAACCAAGCATGGGCTTACCGAAGCCGATTGGACAGAAAACTGCAAACGTGAGCGATACCAAGCAGCAATCCTGGTGATTATCATTCACATTCTCCGTACTGCTTCTGGCGCAGGCAAGCATGCGACAACTCAATCCTTGTCATCATGTCCTAGGTGGTCGCTGGTTGAACCAGGTGTGCAAACTGTGGGCACCGTGGCGTTGTTCATAGGCCTAGAGAGGCTGGAGAGATGATAGCAGCAACTTGCTGCCCGCCGCCGCATGTATGGGGAGCAGATCGAACGCCGTCCCCGCCGCGCTGTGTCTCCCCCGCTGGCAAGAAAGAATCGCGAGAAATTTCACAGGCCTGACAGCCGAGAGAGCAGCTGCTGCGCCGTGGGGCGGGCCTTGGGGCTGGCGTTTGTGCACGCCACGAAGAGCTTTGCGAGGCCCGGCGGACTGCGATTGGGCGGCCAGACCAGCCGTCCGCGCACGGGCTGCTCCTTGGTCACCAGCTCCCACAGCACCACGCCAAACCTGCATCTCAACACCGCTGTGACCAGAAGTGCATGTTGACATTTGTTGGTTTTCATGAACACCTCCTTGTGCTGACATCAGGGCAACATCCTGGGTGTGATGTTGGGGCAATCTCCAGGGAATTGCCAGTGAAGACGCTCTCGAGCTCTCGCTGGAACAGAGAAGACAGAGACGCACGAGTAGCTGTCAACGGCGGGCCCGCAGCAGCAGCTCAGGCGGCGCGTGCGAGAAGGTGCCTGCAGGTGCTCCCTGATGGCGTGGAGCCTGTGGCGCTGTCGGATCGCCACCAGGCCACGTGCGGGTCGCCGGCCTTAGCCGGCGTCGGCAGCGCGCCGCTGGCCGCGAGTCCAGAGCTGACCGTGTGCCCCAACTGCGCCGCCGCCGCTGCCGTGCCCCGCTGCCGCCTGCGCCGGCGCATAAGCAGCGCCCCCGCCACTGCAGGCCACACCGCACAGGAGGCGCGCTGTCAGCACTTCTGGAGAAGTTGAGTGACGCTGGGAACTGGCTCTTGAGGCCGACGGTGACCACTTCTGTTCGCGCTTCTGCGAAGCTGACTCCAGGAATGACGGCAGCTGTTGCATAGTGTACAGGCAGCCGCACCGGCCTGTGTGTACTGTGGTCATGCATCTCAGCACCGGTGTCCAGCAGCATTGCTCACCTAGTGCCGCCAGCATGACGACGCAAGTGGCGGCAACCACGATGCCAGCGATGGCGGCGACGCTGAGCCTGCACAGCACATATCCGAGTATTCGGCAGTGCAACAATTGTGCAGCCAGGCATGGCTGTAGACATGCCTGGTGACTATTGCAGGGTTCAAGGGAGAGTCTGGCCCGCGCACCCGGACGACGTGGCGGAAAACTCGCGCGGGACATTTTACGTGAACGCTAGCAAACTCGCCCAAGCTGTCAGTTGGCGGGTCCCACGTCATCGCCACCGTGTTGTCCTGCTGGTTGCCCTGCGGAGCAGCCCTGGTCTTAGATGTTTCTCGAGAAGACATATCGTGTCGGGCCCTGCGGCTCAACAGCTGCAGCGGGTGGCAGCGATAGGTGCAGTGGGCGCGCACTGGCAACATCACAGGACCTGCACTGCAGTCTCTGTAGATCATGATTACATGTCCAATGCTGGTGAACCAGGCTGGCTGCAGCAGCGCACCAGGAACACGGTCGCGTTGACATTGGGCACGTCCATGGCGAGGCCGGCTGCCACTGTCGCATTGCGGAAGGCTGGCCCACAATCTGGCCCATCCAGGCCGACGGCAGCAACTACACTGGCGGCACAAAGGACATGAAGAGAAACGACTGCAGCCTGTCCGTGCCCGCCAGCAGCCTCCTGCGCATCGGAGCATGTGATGCAATGAGGTAGTGGCTGTGGCGGGCTGTCCCCATGCCAGCTGGAGTGTGCACAGTGTGCTGGCCCAGATGAATTTTAAGATGTCCGCTCAGTGTAGAGGCTGGGCAGACTGGCTATCAGAACAGACTGTATCCTGGACGGCGCACCTTCGCCCGGATCTGCCTGCGGCCGTGGATAGGGTGCGCACTGATGACAAGTTGACGCTGCTGACCGACAGGTTCATCGCGTTCAACTGCTGAGTGAAGGTTTGTAGCAGCAGCGTCTGCTTGTCTATCGTGAAAGGCAGCAGGCCGCTGCCGCTGACCTGTGGGCAGGCGACACGGATGATGGCGTCATGGGCCTGCTGCATTGCCGCAGCTACGCCGCATACCCGCCGCGTTCCAGTAATGCTGCGGCGGATAGCACAGGGTGCTACATGCGTTCCGCGCTCCTCAGGCATGGGGTCACCTCGAATTGCGCATAGACGTCCTGCTCTGCGGCCGCCCTCCAAATGATTGCGCCGACCGTGTTGCGGCCGCCCTCGAGAACTCACGTGTATAGCAGCAGCCCATGGTCGTCCAGTCCTGCCTGGCAGGCAGAATGAACACACCCTTGTCTCACCTGTTGGAGCTTCCCCTAAGGAACGGCGACAGCACCGTGCCGGTGATGTTCACCAGCGCTGCCCGCAAGGCTGGTGCGCGTGCAGCCAGGCCGTACCCGTAGTGGCGCTGCACTGCTCGCATGAACGGCCTACGAACAACTTGCATCCAAAGTTTCCTGACTGGTGCGTGCCCGCTTGTGTCATTGTTCCTGTGACGATTGGCCAGACTGACCCATCATGTAAATACTCATGCGGATGGCTATAAAGGTGCATTTTGTGCACCAGCGTACAAAGCCACAGCGCGTGTTGCCCGGCTCGGGAAGAAACGCATGGTGGAAGTGATTGTAGAATCTGCAGACCTGGCGGGGCCAGATGGTGCCGTGCCGCTGCTGTTGGCGCCGATGCCAATGGCCAGGGCCGGGCTGCTGGCATCGCTACTCTGCGCGTTCAGGCGCGCAACCAGCTTCAGCAGCACCAGGCACGCTAGCACCCTCGCCATTCACAGCTGGCGTGACGCACACGCCCGTACTCGCGCGAGCTTGCTGCGCCGGGCATCACAGAAAGGCCATCGATAGCCCCGCTGCCAGCAATTGCGATTGATAGGCGTGCTAGGCGCGCGGCCCTCTAGTAGGGCACCTCTGGCTTTGACGCGCACTCGCGCAGGACGGCCGTCCCAGGCGCTTGTGCAGGCCTGAATCAGCGGCAGCGGCTGTTCGCTCAGCAATGTGTGCACAACATAGTAAATCAGGAGCTATTGCGCAACAGATGCGTATTGGCGTACCGCCTTGCAGTTTTGGAAAGTGAAATGATGCTTTTGATCACGTGATCATCCGTAGAATGTTGCTCAGTCTAGGGTTCAAGATTCTGTTCGCAGGCATATTTCGACTCAGCCTTCACGCGTTGGCACAGCTCGGTTGTGTTCCACGGAGAGAAGCTAGGTGTGCACTGGTGTGCTTGCTGCCGCATGCCGCCACTCGCCGCTGGTGACGCCGCACGAGGGCAGACGCCTCCATCAGTCTCGCCGCATGCGCTTCGCGTCAGGCTGCAGGTACTCGCGCTGGTAGGCGCGGTCCGTGATCTCGCTGCCTGGCGGGCCCGGCGGCTCCTCTGCGCCGCGCGCCCGCGGCGCCCGACCCGCGACCGCCTCCCTGCCGTCGCAAACACATGCACCGTGTCAGAAGGATGCATGCAGAGATGGGGATGGTTCAAGACGCCAGCGGACCACAGACTCATGGAGCTGCGAGCCAGCAAGTGTGGCTTGAGCACGAGTGTCACAGCGGCAGACTCCACATGACACACGAAAGCAAGCGGTTCAAGAAGGCACCTGCAAGGGACCAAGCCCAGGAGGACAGAGAGACGTTGTGCTACTCTCTTGCCTGGCATCGCGGGCGCGGACGGCGCGGTCGCGCTCCTCCCGCTCGCGGCGCGCCGCCGCCAGGCTGGGGTTATCCCTGTCGTGCAGCGCCTGCGCCACGTACCGATCCCACGCCTTCTCCCTGCAGCGGCGGCACATAGGAGCTGCTCGATGCACGCAGGGCGGCGTATCTCAAACTGGGCAGGCTCTGCACATTCTGCAGGCTTTGTGCTCTGCGAAACGAATATTGACGCACTGATGCCAGAGCATGCTGATGCCGTCACAACTCGCAGGAGCATGCCGCCACCGTACCAGCTGGCAATGGGCGCAGAGCATGTCCTCTTGAGCTGTGCTGCAACAGCTGCACTGGGTGCATTGGCCATCCAAGGCGAGCGGCCGAGAGCGCAGCTGCTGACGTCAGTCTTCCAAGTCGCGGGGCGGCCCTCTAGCAGCCCACCTGACTTCGCGCGTCAGTGCGCCAAAGCGGCGGTCGTCCTGCAGCAGCGACTCGGCAGCGCGCCAGGAATGGAGCGCCGGCGGCAGCGGCGCCGCACGGTCGGCCGGCACCAGCCCTGCCAGCTTCTCCGCCAGCAGCTTTTTGAATTCCGCCGCCGCGGCGTCCGCCAGCGTCAGGCAATGCTCCCGGAACAGCGTCTCCCCCTCGCCGCGGCCCAGCGCCTCATTTGTCGCGCGCCCCTGCGGCGGGCACGTGATGGCGGTAGTGCTGAGTGTGCTATCATGAACCCATGGACGACTGCAATGTGAAGCTCTGTCAAGCTCTGCGCACTCGATGCTGCACTGCGCAGTGACTCCGGGCAGGACCGAAAAACCAGGGGCGAATCAGCTGCGCAGGTGTGCAACGGAGAGCCCAGAATGGGTGCTGCTTCAAGACAGAGGGTCCGGAAAGCACACCTGCGGGTCCTTCTGCAGGCGGGGCCACCAGTCGGCCCAGCGCGGGTCGGCGCCACGCACAATCTCCGACAGCAGCGTGCGAAAGTTGGCGACCGCGTCGGCGTGCGCCGCCTTGTCCCGCCGCCGCGCCGCCGCCTCCCCCGCCGCCGCCAGCCGCTTGGCTGCCTCGCTCTCGCGCCGGTCCTTCTCCTTCCGCCGCTCCCGCTCCTTCTTCTCAATGGCCTGCGCCATGTCCAGCCACAGTCACATTCGATGATTTGATTCGACCCTGCACTGGGGAAAGGTGCCTGCTGGTGTGTGGAGCAGGCAGCACTGGGCTTCTGAAAGCTGATCTGGTACCGCATCAGCAGCCATGCACAGGCAGGTGAATGAGTTTGAGAGAGATATTTGGGTGAGATCGCTGAATGTTCGACTGTACAAGCACTGTACAAGCAGACTTCGTCTGGACTTTCATGCAAGTCGAAGCAAGCGGGGCACACGCACCTCCACCTCAGCCACGTAGGCCTTGAAAATGCGGTCGCGGTCATCGCGCGACAGCGCATCGTAGCGCGCGTCCTTCTTCATGGCGTCCCGCGCCTTGCTCCACCGCGCGCTGTTGTGCACGCCCCTCTCCTCCAGTAGCGCCCTGTTTCGAGTTCAAACTGACGATGGTTGGTTCAGCTGATACTGCAAGATGTGGCGAAAGGCTTGGGGTGAGGGCCGCTCGCAGTCGGATAAAAACCTGCCTTCAACACATGCGAGCTGCGAAGTGTTAATACATGTGAGCTGCGAAGTGTCACCCTGTGCTGCCCCTGATAAATCTGGGGCGGCAGCAGTTTGAGATTCGCTACCAGCAATCACTGCCAGTGCCGGTACCCTCACCCTGCCTACCATCCAATGCCTGTTGCACGCTTAAGGAATGTCCTACCTGAAGGCCTTCTCAGCTGCTGCCTTGGTCACAGCCTCGTCCGCAGCGCTATTCTCCTTTGATGTGTCTGCCGCCGACTCGCCCTCCTCCACCTCGGCGGGCGCAGCTGCCTTGCCGGCTGCCCTGGCGCCGGCCTTGGCGGGGGCCTTGGCCTGGGTGCGGCAGAACTCGTCGAACAGCGTCTTGCGCTCCTTCAGGGTGGGCACCACCAGGTAGCGCTCGTCGGCCAGCAGCTTGGGCAGTTCCCGCTCCCACCGCGAGAAGGGCGTCACCTGCGCAGCAGAGTCAGCATTGCGGGTTGCCTCATGTCTGATTCGTCAGATGCAGGGGAGGCTGGCGGGTTCTGGCCTGTGCGTGAGTCTGCCCAAAGCAGAGGCGATTCGGCACCAGCTGCAGCTGCCTTCACATTGTCTTCCAACACGACCCTCATGCAGGCTGGCATGCGCTGGCCGTCTGACCACTTTGTGGATACGCATGCACAGAGATGCACAGGGGTGATGAGGTAATCTGACAGGCCGGCAGGAGCTCACTCCCTCGTGCCGCAGGAGCTCGAAGAAGGCGTCACGCCGCTCCGCCGCTGTGGGGGGCGCCTTTGGCAGCGGCGCCAGGCGCGGCGGCGGCAGCGTCGCAGCGGCAGGCGGCGCCGCTCCGTTGGCGACCGGCTGCGGCAGCGGCGGCGGGCCCGCGTCGACGGCGGCGGCGCCACCGCCTGGGGGCAGCTGGGGTGCAGTGCTCGCGGGCTGCAACGGCGCCAGCGCGGCGGGCTGGGAGGCCGGCAGCTGCTGCACTGCCGACGCGACGTCCTCGAAGCTGAACGAGACGTCTTCCTCGTCCTCCTCATCTGCGCGATGATAAGGTTCAAGGGTCAAGACATCGAAGCTAGGCAGCGGAGCGTGCGGCAATCACGCCAGTCGGGGCATTGGGAATTGAGGGACTGGCAGCCGACAAGTGTCAGGGGCAAGGTGTTTACTTGCCAACAGTTACCTGCCAAAACACACGAGTCCCATTTCACCTCGAAGGTCGGGGCGCAGGTTGGCGGTGTTGATGTTGTTGGCCTTCAACATTGCCAGGATCGCCGCCTTCTCCGGTGTCAGCTTCAAGGCATCCGCCTTGGCTGCCACACCCTCTGGCGCCGTCCATGTCGTTTCCTGCATGCATTACTCGTGCGTCATGGGGCTGGAATTCAAGGGGAGCTCGTGTGTTCTGCCCTGCCAGGCATGCACCCAAGCGCATGTCGGCAACACATGGAAGACTGCTGGCGGGCCGATGTCCTTGGAAAGCTTGAAACCCAAACATGGACATATTCCGTTGGCGTTTTCTGCCGGAAGCTGTCGAGAGCACGTGCTGAATGCCTGTCGCAATTGAACCACGGCACCTGGGCGGCGGCATTGTAGTAGTAGGTCTTGCCGTCGCTGCACAGCACCTCCGACCAGGGCGTGCCCTTGATGGCCGTGGTTTGAACTGGCACCGAGCGACAGTCCGCGTCGGCGCCCGGCGCGCCGCTGACAAAGCCCTCCGGCGGCTCCCACGCCGAGTCGCCCGTCACTGTGTTGTAGTAGTACACCTGGCGACACGCCACCGAATGTCAGGCGATGCGTGCCAGGTGATGAGCCTCCGACACAGTGTGCAGTGGAGCACGTCTTGTTCTGCGTTGCCACTGGAGTCGAGTTTGCCTCGTGTTCAGCAGCGCCAGAAACCGCAGGCGCGCTCCAGGCGCAATGCGGCGCACGACACAGGGACACAACTGCCGTCGCGGCCGACACCTCTCCCCGGCTGTGGCCTGTCAACCTTTCAACGCAGGATTGCACACAGCGATGCCTGCTCAGAGCTCCGGCCACGTTACAGTATACTGCAGTTCCCTGAGCCCACCTGGCCTTCCTCGCTGCGGTGGGCTGTCCAGGCCTTTTTGGCGCGTTCCGCCGCAGCGGCGGCGCTCGCCGCCTCCTGCTGCTGCGCCGCCTCCCGCTGCACCTCCTCCCGCAGCCGCGCTCGCTCTGCCTCCAGCTGCTCGGCTCCCGGCCCTGTAGGGAAAACAACTTGCAATTCATATCTGTTGCACCAGTGTGTCGTCTAGGGTCACTGGGTAGGCTTGGTGTGGCTGCGGCAGTGCTGCTTGCATTGGGCAGCAGGTGGCCTCTCTGGCCTGATGAAGCCCCTGCACCTCGCATGCAGCAGCTCAACGCTTTGCACTTCAATTATGTGGAGAGCGGTAGGCTACCTGAAGGGGCAGCCTGTGAGGCATGGGGAGCCTGTTGGCTCTCTCCCGGCTGCACGCCACCAGATGCGGTCGGCTGCTGCTGCTGCTGCTGCTGCTGCTGCTGCTGCTGCGGAAGCGGCAGCTGCTGCGGGCCAGGGGGACCTTGCTGTTGATGCTGATGCTGCTGCTGCGGGTGCATTTGTTGATGCTGCTGCTGGTGCGGCGGCGGCGGTCCAGGCATTCGGTGCTGGCCAAACATCGGCGGCGGGCCACCGTGGCCTGGCGGGCCACGCTGGAAGGCTGGCGGCGGAAACCCAGGCGGTGGAAATCCTGGCGGCGGGAAGCCTGGCGGCCGTATACCCTGCTGCGGAGGGAAGCCCTGTGGCGGGCCACCAAACGGTCGACCACCCTGCAGATGGGTAGACACCCAGGCTTGGTCCAGCACTTGAGAACGCAAAGGCTGTCGGGATGGTGCGCCACCCGGAAACACAGGTGCAGGTAGGAAGAAGTTCGGAAGGCTTGCGTTGGGAATCAGCGCGCAGACTGACCTGGGGTGCAGAGCCTGGCGGCATGTGCATGTGCGGCCGCCCCGGCATCTGCGGCATGCCCGGCGGCGGCGGGAAGCCGCCCTGCTGCTGTGGCAGGAAGCCGTGTGGTGGGCGCCCGCCTGCCAAAACATATGAGGACGATCAGACACACTCTGGATGACCATGATGTTGCAGCGTGACAGTAGGCAATCTGACAATATTTCCAAAAGCTCCCGGGACAAATAGTCGTTATTGGCTGCTGAGCAGCGATTGGGCACGAACCATGTGGGAAGCCGGGCTGCATCGGCGGCGGCGGCAGAAAGGGCTGCTGGCCTGGCGGGAATCGCGCCGGCACGCCCTGTGGCGGGCCCGACTGCTGCGGCGGCCCCGGCCGCGGCTGCTGAAATGTGGGCGGCCCGCGCGGGGGCGCTGATGCCGCGGGCTGCGCGGCTGACCGCGGCCTGCACACCAACCGATCACCTCAAGTCCTTCCTGCGGACAACAACTCGGCTGCACGCAGCAACCAAGCATCAAGCGCCGCATGTCTTGACGGCAATATCAGTGCCGCACCCTGGCGGCCCGGCGAAGCCCAGACCCTGCTTGCGCATGAACGCCCCGCTGCCTCGGGCGCGCTGATCGTCATAGAACTCGGCCTGCTCCTTCTCGTTCATGGTTGCGTTCTGGTCCACAATGGACGTGCCGCCGCGAGGCTTGCACAAGGCTAGCCGGAAGTGCTAGCAGGGCCCGAGACGCGCTGCAGCGCTGAAATCGCTACAGATCGTTGATCTGCATCACTGTATCAACCCTGATGATCATAACATGGCTGTAGCAAAACTTCGCAGCAAATTGGGCAAGGCGATCATCTAGTCACATCCATGCTATAAGCCGCCTCCACCCCGCCTCGAATCCAGATCCGTGCATATATGTACAACAGAGCTGCGGGCTGCGCTGAAGCTGATGCAGAAGGTGCACCGCGAATCGGTGAATTGCAGAATGCTGTTTCACTCGGTCTGAATGCCTCGGCGCTGCCTTCTGCAGGCTTGCCTCGAGCACAGCCTTTGGATAACGTCTGCTCTAAGTGAATGCTGCAACTGGTGCGCCTGCACCAGGCTGCCCATTTGTGCTGGATTAGCTTGCGCAATAGCGCTGATGCACATTAGCCTTGACTAGCAGGTTCAGCAGCTGACTAGCAAGCAGGTTAGTCGACCAGCGGCTTTGCAAAATCGCCCTTCTGCGATCAACACCGGCGTACAGCATCGCTGCAATCAGCCAGCTCCCCGCAGGAAACAGCGGCAGCCATGGCGCGGGTTGAGGAGGAGGTCGAGACCGTCGAGGTGAGCCGGATGGCCCGCCGCCAGTGCGACCCCGTTATCCAGGGCCTGGGTAGCTGCTGTAGCGCAAATTCAGCAGCATTGTGCTTTATGGACTGCTGCAGCGGCGCGTGTCGTGCCGGCATCACCTGGGCCGCAGCAGTCGCGCCGGAAGCCAGGCTGAGCCTCCTATCGCAAAAGCTTGCAAACCGCTTACCTTTCGGGCAAATTGCCTCGGCGGGGATTAGGCAGCTGTGGATCGTGTTCCACCGGCCATTGAAGCGAGCTCGTGACAGCCATCCGCCAATGCCAGGCACCCAGATGCAACACACTGACGAGCAGATATGCAGAAAGTCGACACTGAGGCTGCCTGCATGATGGAGCACAGAGGCGTGAATGCAGCCGAGTCTCTGTGGGTCCTTGAAGCGATCCATTTCGCGTCTACAAGGTGCGATGTCTGCAACTCCATGTGAGTGACGCTGCGTGTTGCGGACAACTGCAGGAGGTCGAGGAGGACGAGGACTCGGACATCAGCGACGACGAGGAGGGGGCGGACCTCCCAGAAGCAGGTGGGCCAGCTGATAGCACTGACGACAGGCACTAGAGGCGGCGCGGCAGCCCTGCGACTGCGCCGGGCAGCAGCCGAGCAGCACCATGCATGCATGATGCAGCAGATGCATGGCGCAATGACAAAGAAGCGCCTGTCTGATGATGCATCTTGCAGCTGCTGAACAGCATGTTGTGCGGTCGGGCCCGCAGAGGATGGCACGCTCCGAGGAAAGCAGAGCCGCAGCGAGAAGAAGTCGCGGAAGGCGATGCAGAAGCTGGGCATGAAGCCGGTGCCGGGCGTCTCGCGGGTCACCATCAAAAAGTCGAAGAACGTGAGAGAAATTTCCATCCTTGAGAGTGCCCCATATCTGCACTCCAACAGGGCATGACCTTACAAGTTATGCACACCAGCGCACACTGCGGGACTGCGGGGTCCAGGGCCGCCACGCTGCCTGGCAATGGAAGGCGCACTTGCTGAAGAGCACTTCGAACACTGCCGCTGGCATTTGGCTGAGCCGGAGGTTATTGCGCACTGCAGATCCTGTTCGTCATCGCCAAGCCGGACGTTTTCAAGAGCCCGGCGAGCGACACGTACATCGTCTTCGGCGAGGCGAAGATCGAGGACCTGTCAGCGCAGGCACAGTCCGCCGCGGCGGAGCAGTTCAAGCAGCCCGCCATGCCGCAGCCAGCCGCCAGGGTGCGTGGTTCTCGGGCTATTGCTGCCGCACAACCGAGCACGTATGTGTCTGGGTGCTGTGAATGGTGGTGTCGGGTGGTGGCAGATGCCAAGAACGCTCAGAGGCTGCGTGCAGCTGCCCTGCATATGCGCATCTGCCCACAATGACACCAGGGCAAGATGCGACAGGAATGTAGAGCGCGCATCCGTCTGGATGTTCGCAAACTTGCAAATTTGCACCCAGGCGGCCGCGGCGCCGGCGGCGATGGAGGAGGAGGAGGAGGAGGAGGGCGATGTGGACGACACCGGCGTGGAGCCCAAGGACGTGGAGCTGGTCATGACACAAGTGCGCTTCTTCTACTTCCAGCCTGTCGGGAACTTGGGCACTTTTGCATGTGCTTCAGCCCGTCCGTGGAGCCGCTAGCGCGGTCTGGCCGCAATGCAGCAGCAGCAGCAATCTTTGTTCGTGTACGTGCCAACATAGTGCGATTGCAGGCCGGCTACAGCGGTTGGTCGTGTCTGCCCTGTGTAGGCACTGCTAGTCCACCTGCCCATAAGTGCTGATGTCCAACACTGTATTCTGCAGGCCGGCGTCAGCAAGCCGCGCGCTGTCAAGGCGCTCAAGGCGGCCGACGGCGACATTGTGTCCGCCATCATGGAGCTCACCATGTGAGGGGCGTAATGGCCTCCGGCGGCGGCGGATCTGCCGGTGCTCCATGCCGCACGCTGTGGCAGCATCCGGCCAGCGGCGGCGCTGCAGAGCGCTCTGTCGCCGCTGCGCTGGCGCGGCCCAGCTTTGCAGCGTGCGGCGACGTGTCGAGCTGGCTTTGGGGATTCAATCGTGCGGCTCTCGCAGCGAATTTGGCCTTGACAGGCTTGACTGTCCGTGTCTCATCAAAGGATAAAGGATGTAATCCTACTTTGCCCTGCCCGCTGCCCCAGGGTGCCACCTCATCCCATCGTGTTCCTCTGCTGCTGGGGTACCGAAACTTGTTGGGCATCTCGCCTGTGCAGATGGGAGTCCCGTGCACATGTTGTCCTGAGCAGTGCAGCTTTCACGAATCAACTACCCACATACCATATACGCTCATCTCAATGCTGACTTGCTATGCTCAGTTCGCTGCATTATTGGCAGTGCCTCGACAATGGAATTGCAGCCGCTTGGTGCCCCGCGGCACATACAATTGCCAGGCCCTTGGCGTTCTGGCCATGAGAGAAAGAATACAAAATCAAAATCGCCACCATCATTGCATTCTGATGCGGCTCAAAAAACCGTCAGCCGCTCAGATACGTGTACCCTGCCAAGTCGGCTTTGTAGCGGTGCAGCAGCGCGGCGCCGTCCTCTGCCTGCAGGCTGCCAGCCGCGACGGCGCGGTCGACGGCGGCGGCGATGGCGTGCGTCATGTCCGGCGCCTGCACGGCCAAGTCAAAGGTTGACGCAGCTGAAGGGTCGATGCCCGACTGCAAAGAGCAAGTTTGTGGATCTGTACATGGCAGGAGGAAAGCAAAAACAGCAATCTGCGACTTGTGCAACATCTGCACTGGCGACCTATTCACCTCATGCTGTGCGCGCGACAAGACGCACTGCACGCTCTCGCCAGGCACGATGTGGTCCACGATGAAGTTGCTGCCCACCAACCGCATCGGCGGACTGTGCGCTGAGCCGTTGGCGTCTGCGGGGCAGCGAGTTTGATGTTGACGCACAGTGCGTCAGCACGTCGGGTTTGCGCAACTGGAACCCATAGCAGCGGCATGCCATGCAGTGCTGTGCAGTCCTGTGCAGCAAGCTATCGCAAGAGCAAGCATGTATGAGACACGCAGGTGACAAATATCAGGCGCTGTGAAGGGCTGCCTCACCTGCCGGCGCAGTGGCTTCACTGCTCAGACGGATCTCTGCGACGTGGGGTGCACCCAGCATATTGTGCGCCGATCCCATCACCTCCTGATACACGCCTGCAGCAGATGCCGAAGAGATCACGGATGTGACCGCACTCACAGATCGGCGCACAGTGCGACTGTCGCGTTGCAAATCACAACACTGCCGTGCCGTGCGTGCTCAAATCTGGAGCGAGCAATCAGAGCTGAACAACAAGTGGAATGCAACTCTTCCCAGCAGGCCACAGCAGCCTGCACAGCAGCCTGCTTTGTGAGGAAAACAAAGGAGGATCGGTAACTTGCGCACCGGTGAGGAACATGGCTAGGTGGTAGGGCTCGGCACCGCGCAGCTCGTGCAGCGGCAGGATGGGGTCGAAGTCGACCGCGTCGCGCGTCGAGATGAAGTGGTTCAGCACACCGTCCGAGTCGCACGTGATGTCTGCCTGGTAAAACAACACATGAATTAAGTACTGGCGGCCAGCACCAAAGCAGATTTTCACGGTTGTATGATCAAAAGCTTGTCATGCACGTTTTTGATACACAACATCTGCACGAGTGCTTCAGTCACCTTGGGCCCGTCGCACCAGGCTCAATGCGCTTGGCGCAATGCAGATTCTATGCCGCTGGGCCCTCAACACCCTTAATAGCGGGGAACAAGAAGGAAAAGGTCGTGAGACGCAAAGGCAGACGCAAAGAGCTACCAGCGTGGCGGCGACGCGGGGCTCCTCGTCCAGGCGCGCCACCGGGCAGATGGGGAACACCTGCCCGATCGCCCAGCTGTCAATGGCGGAGCGGAATACTGCGCAGCATCAATCGGAGAAAGTAGTTGATGATCAATATAACTGAGTTCAAAAATAATACATCAACACTCGACCAGTCATCGAGATTTTCTTCGTCGTTACTTCCTCATCCTCCTCCTCCTCAACAGGACAGGGTCGCAACTGACCGAAGGTTGGAGACGCATGGGGCGCATCAAGCATGAGTCCACATGTCAGCGCTGCTGTGGAGCTGATTCGAACTCTTGGCAGTGCACGGGGATTGTGTCCATGGAGTCGATCTCTCAGTGCGCCGTTGAGCAGAATGTCGCTTGCCTGAGAAGTTGATGTGGTACATCGCCGACAGCGGCAGCCCGCACGGCCGCAGCGCATCTGGCAGCACGAGGCCCGCGCCTGTATGACAGCGTGAACGATCATAAACAGCTCCTCCATGCCATCCTCCGGATGCGGAGATCTATGGACACATGGACTCTTCCAAAACCACGACGCCACAATTGCGCTGCTTTGATCTTAAAACACAGACAGCAGCAAATCGCACCCGCCGCCACGTCGTGGATCTTGCCGCAGGTGGCCTCGAACAGCAGGTCCACCTCCGCGCGTTCCCCCAGGCTCAGGATACCCAGCTTGAACGCGCGCAGCGCCTCGTCCCTACGCCACCACAGTAAGGCTGGTCAGGCTCCATTGGCGTTGAATGCGGTCCCGAATGAGATCTCGATGCAATCTGGATGAGTTGTGAATGCACTCCTCCTGCCTCCGTGAGGGTGGCTGTCCCAAACTCGATGACAGGACAGGACCGGCATGCATGCATGCATTAGCAGCTCGAAGTATGATTCCAGGCAAGGCATGTACGCCTATTGCGGCCCGCACTTGAAGTAAATTGCGTCATGGTAGGCCTCGGACAAGGCGCCCGGGTCCGGCGCTATGTTCTCCAGCACCTCCTGTGGCAGCATGCAATGTCCGTAGGTTTAACTGGCTTACCATCATGTTATTTGGCGTCCACGAGATCGTGTCCGTCACAGAGCATCGGTTCTCAACGTGCTTCAGCCTCACTGAATCGCACCCATGCGCACTACACCGCTGCCCAGCACACTGCACGCAGGAGTAGGATGTGCATGCCGACCTGGAAGGTCGCCAGCAGGAAGCGTCCCTTGCCGCCTGCGGCGGCGGCACGCAGGCGCGTCACCCCAGCCGCCATCGCCTCGCTGCCGCCGTCGCGACTGGTCCGCTCTGGCCGCACTGTCGGCAGCGACGGTCTGCCGCACAGGAGGCACACTTGTCCGGCGAGGATACACTCAACTGCCTGTGACAGACATCTGGATGCGACAGAGGCATCCATGCAGTGTCAAGGCTACTGCGGGCGGCATGGTATTGTTTCTTATGCACTGCGGCATCTGGCAATATCTTTGTGGCATGCCAGCAGCATGAGGGTGGAACCTGCTGAGGACGTCGAAGATCATGACGGCGTGGTGGGAGGCAAGCGCGCGGCCGGACTCGCTGACAATGTATGGCGCTGCGATGCCCTTCTCCAGGCACACGTCCTGTTTGACAGGCCGCCATGACCATTCAGCGCTTCGAGCTTCAATGAAATCTCGACGAAGCTTAGACCTGACCTTCGGGGGCAGTGATGCACGCCCAGCATAATCTTGTGGGGGCGCGGCACTCCAGAGTATGGATGCAATCATGCATTGATCGATGTCGGAGAAACAGCGCACCCCCAGAGCTGCGACGACGTCGTTGGCGTACGCCTGCATGCTGTAGTTCAGGCTGGCGGTGGAATCCGTGCCGCTGCCCTCGTAGTCCACGCCCAGCCCGCCTGGCAATCACACAGACTGATCATGACAATCTCAACAGACGTTCGGATGACTACTCTCAGCTCTTGGATGCTGCTGTGGGCATGCACAGGCGCAGCAGCTGTGTCATTGAGACGGCCAGGTTTCGGTTCGATCAAAGAGTCTGAGATTGCCAGCATTTTCAGGGCTGCTGATCGTGACAACAGCAGCCCTGTCGAGGATTTCATCTCAACGCAGCCGCACCGCCGACGTCGACAGTGGTCATGGCGGCGCCGAGGCCCACCAGCTCCGCATACAGGAAGCTCGCCTCCCGCATCGCCTCCTTGATGATGCGGATGTTGGAGATCTGCGGCAGCAGGCCTTTTGACTCTCAGAAGCTGTCATTGGTTGAGTTCGCTGCCGCCACGACGCCGCAGCTCGAGACAGAGAGATGCTATATAGCTGCTACCTGCGCATCTGAAGATTTCAGCATCGAACTGTCCTAATCGAGCAATACCGCACAGTGACCAGAAAGTCAGAAACGAAATCATCTGTCGTGAATAGTGCCTCCACTTTCTCAAGGCGTGCACCTGGCTGCCGACATGGAAGTGCAGCAGCTGCAGGCAGTCCAGCATGTCCTCGCTGGCCAGCTCGTCCACCACCTCCACGATCTCCGGGCAGCGCAGCCCGAACTTGGCCAGATCGCCCGACGTCGAGCCCCAGTGCCCGCTGCGCCGCAGATAGCAAATCTCTTCCAGATTGAACCTGGACATCTCGATGCACTGAGGCGCAGCACATTCTGACTTCCCTCTGCCCCATGCCGTTGCTGTGCTGCTCTGAGGCAACACTGGGAACCTTTCGACTGCGCGTTCTGGGTGTGCGTGTTTGTGCTCATTGTTTTTCAATTGACAAAACAATGGAAATTTCATCTTGTGTGGCGAAAGGTCCCAGACGATGACAAAAGATAGGGATCCGGCGCAGTCGCACCCGTGGTGCGTGGCCAGGCGGGCGCGCACGCCGAGGGCGGGGCGGATGCCGAGGCGCTTGGACGCCTCCAGCGCCAGCGGCAGCTCCTCGATCTGCTCCAGCACGATGATGGTGTCGATGCCCAGCAGCCGCGCGCGCAGCGCCTGCGTCAAGAAGCAGGGGGGTATCAGACCCACGAAGCTAGAGGTGTCCCAACATGGAGACGGGTGCGGGCGCGAGCTTGCTTTTGCAGCAGCCTCAATCCAGGAGACAACTGCAGCGAACATATGTCGTGTCAAATTCATCACTGCATTGTGAAGCGCCCTGGTGCTCTGCTACAGCCTCAACAATGCACCACTTCTGCCACAACAGGCACACAGCCCAGCTTGAGAAGTCCAGAGGCAGGACTCACAAAACACAGCGGAGTTGGAATGGGGCGTCCCGCACCATCTCCATGTAGGCGGCGTCCTTGTAGCCGTTGCAGATGAGGAGGGAGCCCGGGCGGTCCGACAGCAGCGCCATGGTCATGGCCAGCTCCGCCTTGGAGCCCGCCTCCAGGCCCACGCGCTTGTCACGCCCCGAGTCCAGGATGTTCAGGATCAGCCGCCTGTCGTGGTTGCACTGTGGAACAGGGAATAGATGTTGAACACACACTCAGCCGCTTTGTCTCGTGTGCGCCTCTCCGTCATGGGGTCCATCAGGGGAGTGCTGGCCACTGCCACTGCCACGCTGCCAACGACATGCCGCCATCAGATCAGCTGTGCTTCCTGTCCGGAACTGGCACTGCATGACGAGCGTATTCAGGGGCGCACCTTGACGGGGAACACGCCGCGGAAGGTGCCCCCGTACTCGTAGCGGCCGATCGCGGAGTCGAAGCAGCCCTGCGCCGCGGAGTACACAGATGCAATGAGGCTCTGATGCCATAGTCATGGCTGCTGCCGCGCAGCTGCGCTGACCTGATGACTGCACTGGCCTTCACACAGCCCGTTCGGATGGTGGCGTGCATCAGGTGATAGTACCAATTACCGCGCATCCAGATCACGACCGAGGGCTGCTGCCGAGCACCTGGAGCTTCTGCAGGCGGTGGCTGACGATGTCCGGGAAGCGCAGCAGGAATGGCGGGTGCATGCCACTCTTGCGCAGCAGGCGCACGACCTCGTCCACATCCACCGCCTCGCCGCAGGCTGCAGGCGCAGCGCACACCACTGTCAGCTGACTATGCTGACTATGCTGAGCCGCCTCTAGGGATGATCAGTGTACAATCTCGACTTGCAAGAGTGCAGCAAACAGCTTGTGTCTGTGGTGGCAGGTGTGTGCCTGTGCCGTGCGGACGTGCGACCAGGTGGCCCGCATCGTTCACATCGAAGTAGGGGTGACCCCAGCCCGGGATGTTGTAGAGATCCGCGGAGTCCTCCGGCGACCACTGCTTGGCTCTGGGCGTGCCCGGCCTCTCCGGCGACCTCGCGTGCTGATGAAAAGGCCAAAAATCAGAATGCACCCAAGGGCATCGACATTTTGGCCGGGTTGGTGGATCCTTCCGACCCAAATGCATCCAAAGGCTGATATGTTCATTCTTTTCTGCTATAGTCTGCCTCAAACGGCCTCATGTCTTGAGATCACGTTTTGCCATCTCATCAACATCTGTCGGTCCTCGGCGCGGCTTTTCAGCACAAGCAGGCACAAGATCTTGTAATTGCTCCAGTGCAAAGGACACGAAACCTGATGGGGCCAGAAGGACGCATTCATGACGGCTGCGGCAGGGAGAAAGCCGGGAGTCGTCAGTCACCGGTGAGGTACCTGCTGCTTTGAATTGACGGCACGCTCCTGCTCCGCCTCCTCCGCTGACGCGCGCGGCTTCATCTTCACCGGCTGATTGCGACTGTTGCCGTGCACCGGTAGCATCTTTGTGGGGTCCTGACCAGCAAAGTGAAACAGGTGCGGAGCCGAGCCATTTCTGACCATCCTGTCACCAGCAGCAAGGCGCGACTTCGCGTCGCTTGCGGCCGCGAGCTCATCGCTGCTCGGCATGTTTCCAATCTGAACGTGACCAAGCAGGGCAGCAACGCGGCTGCCTGACTTGTGTGACGCGAGTCAAAACAAATCCACAGGCCGGTCTTCGTGGCTTCCCAGACTCTCGATTTTCAGGGTTTAGTCGCATTCCCTTGGTCGAGAACCAGTTTCTACTCGTACTTTGTAACCTACTCTCTCTCTCTCTCTCGCCCTCGACCCAGGGTTTACCCTACGGTATACGGCATCCTCGCTGACACGCTGCATCGGCTTCGGGCGGAGCAATTAGCTTTCACAGGGCAAAAAACGGGCAAGGAAGAGATGCGCAGGCACGCGGCGCCGCATGAAGGACTCGTGCGCTCTTTAGGTATGTAGGCTCAGCGATTCCGCCATGCAGAGGTGATGCGGCAGCACAGCAAAGCGGATGCTCTCATCGTGTGGTACGAGTCGAGTATGGCACAGTCGATGGATCAGGTCAAAAGTTGTGGATCCCAAGTGGCAGCCTGCGTTTCCACGCACATAATGCGCAAGGCTTCGACTCGAAGCTCAAAATCCTCATTCCGCCGCTCGATGACAGTGTTCCACCAAAACGTAAACCCAGTTCTGCTATCAGCTAGCAGTGCACCGTTTGCCCCCAGAATGGCTGCTCGAATGCGCCGCGGCCACGCCAGCGGCGGCCCCAATTCGCACGCCACCCTCACTTCTTCAAGTCTTTCCGGGCCGCGAAGGCAACCTCCTCGAATGCCTGTTGCTGCTTTCGGCACTTCTGGAAGTCGTTGCTGCACGTGGACAGGACGATGAGGTCGTGAGCGTAGGACGTAGATGGGATGCGCCGTGTACAGCATGCACATTCAGACGCATCGAGCGTCCCGCAAAAAAGTTGACGCTGATGCATGATGGCACCCGTCCGGCTGGTCACCTGTAGTAGTCCATGCACTCGTAGTACGCCTTCAGCTCCCCGGGACACCGGTGATTGAGGTCCTTCAGCCTGCGAGCGGGAAGCAGCGCATGATCATTGGGTCGATCGTTCGTGCTGTCGATGAGCGGAACGACAGCAGCGGGTTCCTCTCCACAATGGCTCAACAATCGTCCGCAAATGCTGTCTATGGCACTGCCAGCTTCTCAATCACTGCTGCATATCCATGTGCATGGAAGGCTGCTCAATGGCCGGGGTGATGATGAACGCAGGCCAGCATCAGGAAATTTGTGCAGAATGCGCGGTCCGTTGCGGTGGCGACTCACAGATCAATGACGCAGCTGGTGACGACGTCCCCCTCTCCCAAGCAGGCCTCCGGGTTCGGGTCCTTCTTTTTGCACGCTATGTAGGCCTTGCTAACACCGCCGCACTCGGAGGAGATGAGCTTCGAGGCAGACATGAGGACCGAGGATGCAGGCACCGGAGGTGGCTCCTCCCCCTGGGCTGCCATGGCTGCCGGAGTGCAACGCCGGGTGCAAGCAGCTTCCCTTTTTGTCCTGCTCACTCGGTACGGTGCTGCACTGAGGCTCACCCCAAATCTGATAGTGAGGTGCCACCGAAGTGCAGAAGGCTGCGATTCGGTCAATGCGAAGGTAGAGAGAAGATTGCAGGGCACACAAGCTGCGCGATCGAAGATGGGCGCACAAAATGCATGCCTCAGTAATTGTGCCAAGCCCTGGAGACTATCGTGCGTTCCCCCAGCGGCTGCTCCATTCTTTGCTGCCGAACTGTGCCTCGGCTCGCCCTCTTTGCAGGCGCCGACTTTTGCAGTTTTGGGGCGCAGTGGGCTGCGCAGGGTCGCCCAGCACCAGCTAGGTCGCCCAGCATGTCGGAGAAGTCGTGCACCATCCGCACTCGGAAGTTCCTCACGAACCGGCTACTGTCTCGCCGCCAGTTTGTGAGTCCTTTCATCCCTCTCAGCACAGCTCAGTGGGTGTACTGGGGCCAGCCTGCAGCAAAGGCAGATATTGTGGCTGACTCGCCGCCAGTTTGCGAGGCCTGCCCATTGGCTCAGCTGGGTTGACCAGCAAGCACTGCAAGGTTCTGGCGAAGGCAAAGAGGGTGTACTGGGGCCATTCTGCAGCATTTGCGCGGTCTTGAACGTCAGCACCCGCCTGGACAAGGCAAAGACAATAGCCATCAGCAGCAGGCTGCAGCACATAATGTCTCAGGGAAAGTGCCAGCCGCCGGGCATCGGCGATAGCCTGCATCCATACGTGCTCAATGGATGCAAGCTTTCCCGCTGTTACAGCGGTTGTCAGGGTGGCCTGACGTCCCGCCGCGCTCGCCGCTAGGCAGTCTTTGCCGGCCTGCGGCAACCCTCAATGTCGGGAATCCTTCGGATAGTTGGTTGTTTTTGAGGGCCTCTGCAGCAATCCAGCAGAGCTCATGACAGCATCGCCAATCAGCAGCGGAGGCAACTGTGTCATTCACTTGACAAGCAAAAACACCGGGGTGCCGACAGCGGTGCCGCTGGGGAGGGGCGCATCCGCAGCAGGTAGCACGTGTGCTGGGCCCAGGGGAAACACCTGCAACATCAATAACGGGAGTGGCAGCTGTCAACCAGCAGCCGGCGGGGTTTTCTGGGTGTGCGATTCATACACACATGCTGTGATCGCTGAGCCTTGGCCACATCTCTGCGCGCAGGTGACAGATGTGCTGCACCCTGGTCGCCCGAACGTGCCGAAGGCGGAGCTGAAGGAGAAGCTCGCTAAGATGTACGATGTGCGGGACCCGAACTGCATCTTCGTCTTTGGTTTCCGGACGCAGGTGCGATTGCCTGCTCGCACTTGAACTGTCTGTACTTGCACGATGCCGTGCACGCAGTGGCTAGTGAATCCGTTGCAGCAGGCGTGACTGCTTGCAGCGTCGGCTAGGCTGAAATGGTCTGCTGCTCTGCGGTTTGGTGGCTAAACTTGTGCCCGCTCTGCAGTTTGGTGGCGGCAAGTCCACGGGCTTCGGCCTCATCTACGACAACCTGGACTCGGCCAAGAAGTTCGAGCCCAAGTACCGGCTCGTCCGGGTGAGTGCTTCTTCTGGGCAATCACCCCCTGTGCTGCAGCATTCAGCGCTGTGATGCACCATGCGCCCTCTTTCAACCGGGTGCCCGTGCTTGACGCTCGCCACCGTCAATCATTTTTCGACACGATACTGCAGAGAACAATCATAACTGACCTCCGTCCCTCGGTCTTCTGCAGAACGGCCTGGACACCCGGGTGCAGCGGTCGCGCAAGAACATGAAGGAGCGCAAGAACCGCACCAAGAAGCTCCGGGGCGCCAAGAAGTCGGCGATCACTGCCAAGAAGTAGATGCAGACTTCGTGGCAGTGATATCGGCTTGGCTTGTGTGTGGCTCCTCCCTGGTCTTTGTGGACTGTGCCGTGCGTAGGCTGGCTCATGTAACAGAGGCTCCCTGCCGTTTGCGCGGACATGCGCCTCTCATAACTCACATGCGCCATCCTGGGTTTGCGCTCACACTGCACGACCTGCACTCCTGCATGCATCTGCCACGCTCTCACGTTTCCGATGGCGTGGGGACAGTGGTTGGTTGCATTACGAAAAGTCGAACAGGAAGCAGCAGGCTCCACTGCAGCGTCCAGCTTCCGGAGTGCATTGCTCAGTTCACTGCCTTGACAAAATCCGCAGCGCCAGTTCACAATCTGCAAACTCTGTTCGGACGTGTACACCTTGCTTCCAGAAGCTTCAGTTACTCCAGGCCGTCTCGCGCCATTAGAATGACACTTTGCCTGTTCCTCGATCCACCTGCAGCTTCCAAACTCGACCTGCAATCGACTTGCTGATCCATCTTCGGGATCCAAGCGTTTTGAACGCAAGTTGCTCAGCTACGGTGCATCGTATCTGAGCCACCACAAGGTTCTGCGGCGCAACGCCAGCGCTCAACTCCGCAGCGGCACTGTCCCTGCCATAGGGGGCAACCCAACGCTATGTCCGGTGCAAAGAGGTGAGTGTTTGTGCCTCTCAACCCTCAAACATTCATGTATCTGGAAGTACTACTGTGCGCCGGCTGGCGCTTTGGTTTGAAGTACCTGCATGACGCTGCAGGTCACGCACTGCCAAGCCTTGCTGCTGCAACCACGCCACAGGTTTATGGACCCTCTGGCGGGGGGATCGGATGAATCCTCCTCCTCCGGCAGCGACAGCGACGATGCGCAGGAGGCAAAGCGGCCCAAGCCAGCAGCAAAGTCGCAACCAGAGGTGGACCCAGAGTCGCTGGTGTGCGGCACGTCAGTGCTCTTTGTGCCGGAGCCCAAGCAGGACGGCCAGCAGGCCTGGGACTGGTGAGCGGCTGGGCTTGGATTAGCAATCCGTCAATTTGCAGTTCCACTTGTGTCCTGCAGTATTACGGCTGTTGACATGCGGTGTTGTCGGTGTGCAGGGGCGATGGTGCAGCACATAAAGATGCCGGAGGCGATGCAGTCGACCGAGAGGTGCGCACTGCACCAATGTTCTCGGCTTAACACCCACCAGGTCAAGCATGCCCCACATTTTGGCAAGCGCTGGGCTGCAGGCTTGTCTCACTTCCCTCACTCTACAGCAGTGCTCTGTACATGATCCGTCTGCGTCAGATCGCGATCTCGCAATTAACTGGTGGCGCCGCACAGTCCCGGGAGGCGACGCGGGAGGCGGTTGGCAGCGGGCTCAACCAATCGGTGGAGACAGCCTTCATGGCGGCGCAGCGGACTGCCGAGATGCGGGAGGCAAAGCGCCGGGAAGCGCACGAGCTGGCGGAGGAGCGCCGCATGTCGTACCAGCAGCGGGTGTGGCTCGGTGTACACGCACCATTCTATCACTTTTAACCCTCGTGACTTGGCGACACGGTGAACGCAATGTGAGCTGCACGGCCCACACTGTCGCCTGCTTACAAACTTTGACTGTTGGCTCCTTGATGCAACAGGAAAAGCGGAAACGTGACAAGGGGCAGGCCAAGGGCGGCGGCAAGAACTTTGTCGAGGAAGAGAAGCGACTCGCGCGGAATCATGGAGTGTACAGTGGATTCGACACATGACGCCACGCGGGCCTTGCCAGGCGCCGTGCCAGCCTGTGGTCTCTGTACAATGTCACTGAAGCTATGTACGTGACATATGTTATGTCACACCCATGCCATCTCCGATGTAACGTTCTCAAACATGCCTTGGTTCCTTGAGCCCTGCGAGTGCGCTTGCCAGCTGGCCACAGGGTCTATCGGTCTAAGCATGCTGTGCTATGCTGCCCTAGCATGCAGCCGAGCCGCAAGCATTGGCGCACCTTGCAGCCACTTCTGAGGACTTGTTAGCCTGTGCGTGGACGCTATTGGCTGCAAGAGGTCTTGATCACGACTACCTGTCTGCAAGGCTGCACAAACTCGCATACCGCGATTGCAGCCAAACGGTGCTGAGATGTGGCGCAAAGCTAGCCAGCGACAGCGAATGCATGGCACACCAGCGTGTAACTCGCGATGCAACCTGAGCAGCTTTGCGGCAACTGCAATGCGGCACCAGAAGCACCTGAATGCCGCCACCTTCAGGCGGAGAACAGCACGGCGGAGGAGGCGCTCTTAAGTGGACGCAAAGCAATAAAGCCGTCAGAAGATTACTTTGCAAACAGCCAAGGCGCTAACGAGGCATTTGCGGCTGAATGGTGCGCTTGCCGCTGTCGCAACGCTGGCCGGCGCGGCTGATGGGCAAGGCGGGGCAGCTGCAGGGATGTAGCACCGGTGTGCGATGCACAAATGTCGGTTCCTAGCTCACGCATGCATCAAATGGGAATGGAGCGCAGGCAATCAACGAGCGAACGCATGTTATGGGTCCACAGTCTGTTATGGCTGGGCACGGACAACGAGGCGGCCAGCGCAATGCTCCACCAGCCAATCCAGTGCAGCTCACGGGAGCCGTTCAAGCTCAAGGTGATTACAAATGAGGCGCACGACTACATGAGCTCCATCACAGTGCCAATTCTGACGTCGCGGGACCGCCGTGACGCACTGCTCGTCACGGCGGTCCGCGCAACTTGATGGGGTGAAGTCTCACTGCCCGATCGTGACACACATGCACACCAGCGCATGGTATGTCGGATATCCCGCTATCAAGGGGCGTGCCTCTAGACCCACAGCAGCGGCAGTGGATGGGAGCTTAGGCAAGTCCATTGAAAGCACCACAACCTTGCGCCCCGTGCACGCAGGTGAAGGACATGACGTGGTGGCTGGGCTGGCAGCACGTGGAGGCGCTGATGCTGTCGCTGCTGACGGTGCCGCAGCGCGGCGGCCACCCCGTGGTGCTGCCGCCGGTGGCGGGCTTCCAGTGCGGCTTCTGCTCCACCATGGAGGTGGACAATGTGGCGGTGCGGCAGCGCGACGTCGTCATCATCCTGCGCTTTGAGCACAGAGAGGGTGCGCTGGCGCTGCCTGAAAGGCATGTAGAAGATGTTCTTCAGCACTGCCGAAGTCAAGGGACAGAATGGTACGCTGGCGGCGTCATTGAGGCCTGCCTGCGGAGATTGATTCAGTGCGAGGCTGCTCCTGACGTGCGCCATAGTATCGTGTGTGAGCTCAGCACCCGAGCAGCGATGCTGGTTGCTCAAGGACTGCGTTCTGCGCCTGCAGGCGCAACAGCGGCGGCCACAAAGCTGCAGCACTATACCTTCCACCAGAGCGAAGATCCTTTACCCCGCTCTGGAGCGCCACCGCCATGCAGGCGTGTGACTCCCTGCCGCCGCCCCCTCCGCCGCTGGCGCCGGCCGTCGCTGCAGCGGCACCAGCGGCACCGACAAGCGGCGCACAGGCGGAGCAGCAGGCGGCGGCAGCACGGGACGCTGCGCAGGAGGGGCTTTGTTCTCCCGCCGCCGCCGACGCTGATGTCGATTGTTCAACAGCTCGCGGGAGGCGCACCAGGCTCGCCGCCGGCGGTGGTGGCAACAGATGCCGCTGCGCCGCTGCCGCCGCCGCCGCCACCGGGGCCGTCTGCCTCACCGCTGCTCGGCTCCCAGGCGGCCGCGCAGCCGCCGGCGCCGGTTGACACGGCAGAACCGCCACCGATGCCGCCGCCGGTGCCGGAAGACTCCTCAGCTGCGGAGCCGCCTGCTTCGGACGACATGGAGCTGTCAGCGTCGATGCCCCCGGCTGGCCTCCGGAATCGCCGCCAGTGCCGGACTCGCCGCTGCTGCCGCCACCGCTGCCGGAGGGCTCCTCAGCTGCGCAGCCGCCGCCGCTGCCGCCAGAAGCCGCAGACATCCCTCTGCCGCCGCGCATTGCTGAGGCGCTGCCACCGCTGCTGCCGCCGGTGCCGGAGGCCTCATCAGACGCGCAGCCGCCCTTGCCGCCTGCAGAGCCAGACGGTCTGCTGCCGCCGCACCTTGCTGAGGTGATGCTGTCACTGCCGCCAGAAGCCGCCGCTGCCTCTGCGGCCAGATCAGCCAGCCGTGGCAGGCACAGCCGCCGAGGGCAGCATGGCGCGGCCACCCCGCCCGAGCCGCAGCAGCAACAAGCGTGTGGCGCATGGGCAGGCTTTTTCCGCGACTGAGCCAGCGCCCGTACCTCGTGGCTCGGCTGCAGGAGCAGGCAGAGGCAAGCAGCGGCAGCAGCAGCAGCAGCAACAGCGGCAGCAACAACAGCTGGCTGACACTGGCAACAGTTCGCCGCTGCGCGAGGCAGCCAGACGGCATTTTGGAGTCAGCGGCCCCATGGCCCCGAGCGGCCGCCCGAGCGGCCGCCCCGAGCGGCCCCGAGCGGCCGCCGCCCAGCAAAGGGCGGGCGGCAGACCGCGAGCGGTCGCTGCAGCGGTCCATCAGCGACCGCAAGGCCGGCAAGCAGCCGGCGATCGATGCGGCTGATGAGCAGCGCGAGCTCAAGCGCAGCCGCGCGGAGCAGCAGCAGCAGCCCCACGGCTGGGGGGAGCCTCCGAGGCGCGGTGCGTCTTCTCTGTTTTGCCGAACTTTTGTGGCGCCTTGTAGGACCAGTTCCACAGTAGAAATCCAATGTGCACGGTACATTGCTGCCTCTCTTCGTACGATGATGCCTGTCCTCGCGACCCAGCTTACGCGTGGTGGTGCTTGATCCGCCAGATCTGCATCTGTCGGTGGACCCGCGCAGCAGCCTGCGGGCCAACAGCGGCGGCGGCGGCGGCCAGGCGCCGTTGCGCGCCGGCAGCTGGAATGGCAGCGGCACGGCGTTGCCGCCGCTGGGGGGCATCCCGCCCTCACACCGCGGGGCGGCGCCGGCAGGAATGCAGGCACGCCCCGCGGCGGCATTGGTGGCGCCGGCGTGCAGCTCGCGGGCCCGCGGAAGCTGCGCCTGGGCGACGCCAGCTGCCTGGTGGAGTGCGCTCCGCTGGCGGGCCCCACCCCGGTTGATATACAGCTGCTGTCTGAGGCGGTGGAGGTCGTGGCGCCGCGCCCCGCGGCCGACGCTGTAGCGAAGCTCGACGCCCTCAACGTGACATATCCTGCCTCTTGGACTGTCACTGTGCTGGATCAACCCAACCTCGCATGGCCCCCCTGCAGCCATGCTTGGTGTGACCCTACCACGCCGACGTTCCGCGGAGGGTTGCAGGAAAGTATGAGCACCAAGTTGCCCTTGCCTTGAGCACAGGTGTCGCGGCACAGCGGTGCGAGTGGTGCTCAGCCCACCTGCAGCAGATTGTATGGCAAAATTTCAGGGACCAAGACGTTCTCTGCCATGCACAGGTGTTGCAGCACAGCGCGGATGGTGCTCAGCCCAGCGTCGACGGCGTCGGAGGTGGTGGATTTCACGGGACTGGCGCGGCTGCCAGAGCCGGACATGGGGGCGTGCGGCACCGCGCGCGGCAGTACGCCCGACGGCGCCGAAGCCTCCTGGCGCTGGTGCGGCCTTGCAAGGATGTCGTCAAAGCATAAAGCCCGTGGGGAGGCACGCATCGAGGTGCTATGACTTCAGCGCCTCCTTCAGGCATGTGCTCGGGCTTCAGGCTGCCATTCGCATGTCATTCTGCTGGTGATGCATAGCGTCAAGAGGATCGGAAAGCATACCAGTTATTGAAGCTTCCTGATGCATTGGCACGTCTGGCGGCAACCAGGTGGGTGACGGCGCCGGGGGAGGCGGCGGACCGGCTGGCGCAGGTGCTGGCGGCGCACCCCGCCAGCCGCAAACACGCCGTGCTGGTCGGCCGGGCGCTGCCCTGCTGAGAGGTGCGCAGTATTGTGTATGTTTTGATTACTTCGAGTTTCAAACCGCGCCAAGAAGCGCGAGAGCTGCACGGCATGACTCTGGGGGCGCCAGCAAACATGCTTGGAGCCACACCGTTTCGTCTTGCAGGTCTTCCTGAAAACCACTCTCAATTGTTCCCCACAACCTCATCCCCGCAGGGGGAGCTGGCCGAGGGCGCCACGCGGCAGCTGGGCCCTTTCGCCTCTTCGGCGCCGCGCTGCAGGTGCACAGCCTGCCGCCCACCATGGATGCGATGATCGAATTCCCGCTGGACGACCTGGCGGCCCACGTGGCAGCCAGCTGCGCCATCCAGCCCGCCGGCGACGCCACCAAGACGCGCCGCTTTGAGGCAAGGACGGGCACCACGTGCTTGATCAAGTGCATGGCCTGCTCTAGAGGGCTGCGGTACGGGAGGGGGCACCTGAGGCTTTGGTATACAGGTCAACTCAGTGTTTGCACCAGTCTCTGGTCTCAAAAATTAGATCTTTCACCGTTAACAAATCTTCTCGGTGTCTATGTCGAGTCCTGCGTCTCAGAGCTGTGCCACCGGCGGCGTTAGGGCCTGGTGGTGGAGCTGGACACGCGGCGCAGCGGCGGCTTCCGCAAGATGTGGCTGCTGCCGTTCGCGGGCGGGCCGGGCGGCGGCGACACCGCGCCACGACTGTGCGCCTCTTGGCGGAAGTGACTGGGGGCGAGTGCCAAAATTTGTCCATGTGTGCGGCGGCTGTGGCGCACGAAACCCCGGCTCTGCTGTAGCTGCAACGTCACGCTACTGACTTGGATGCAGCGCTCACGCTGACATGTATTCTTGGCCACACACCGCTGACAGTTTGGACGAAAGAGATGAGAGGCTTTGCAGTGCGCTCCGCTGCAACAGTCGGGGTGGATGAGGCTCTCAGAGCCTCATAGAGTCTAGCCTGCTGTGTGGTTTATTCATGATATAGATTACAGCGTGCAACTGCAGAGCGCAGCTGACGAGGATGGTGCGCATCTAACTCTCAATCACACTAAGACCTCACCTGCACTCCTCCTGCGGCGCAACGCTGGAGAGATCTGTTCCACACCAAGCAGTTTGCAATCTGTACAGCGCAAACGCGCCACATCACCCAGCCAACAGGACAAGATTGTGACCACTGAGTTCCATGCGACCTGATCTTTGCTCGCCATCCGGACCATCAACTGCACACCAAAGGCACTTCTGCGGCAGAGGAGCCGGAGGCAATGAGGGCGCCACAAGCATTGCTAGGCACCAGCCATCCCCACGCCGGGCTCTCGGTCCCTGCCCTCCGGCGGCGGCTGCCGCGCCCGGATGTCCGCCACTTCCCGCTGCAGAAACTGCAGCAGGCGTGCGTACGCTGGGTGCGCCGTGTCCGGCGGCTTGCACGCCTGCACTTACACAGGAGGGTCCAAGCCGTCAATTTCGCTTGATGCTGCTGCAGCCATGGCCCAGAAGGGCGGCAACTGGCTGCATGGCTTCATGCGTTGGCCGACATCCCGTGGGACTGCCACGCTGACAGCGAGACTCGAAGCAGGGCGGGACTCTCGAACATACATCGCCCAGAATTCCCCAAAGGCGACAGAGCTGGATAAGAGAGGCGGCGGTGTGCCTGGATGTGGTCGAGGCCCGGCAGCGGCTGGAAGTCGCCGAAGCCGGGGTACGCCGAGTCGGGCGGCACCACGATGAGCTTGGGCAGCAGCGCGGTGACGCGGGACGGAGCGCCCTCCCCGAAGCTCAGCACACGCAGCGCGCCCGCGTCCACCCGCGCCCGCAGCCGCGCGTTGGCCTCCTGCTTGACAAAAGAATTCGGGTCTGATCGGATGCATAAGAGCGGTTCGATTGGATAGAATTGAACGTGGCATTGCGGTGGGACAGACATGGTGCAAGAGCGGAATGTGTACAAGCAGGGTGTGATGAGCTACAAACGAGGTAGTTCAGCTGAGAGTCTGGACTGCCCGCAAAACGCAGGCGCGCTGCATGATCTCAGTGGCCCACCGTGGGGCAGCAGTCAGAGAGAAGGTTTGCCCGACCCAAAGGATCTTGAGATCCGCGGCAGGAAACCAACAACAGAGCAAAGAATCGTCCAATCGGAGAACTAATCAGTGCAACACGACCGTCAAGGCGGCTGGACGTCCGCACCTCCAGGTGCGCGCCAGGCTTGAGGTGGCTGACCACCGGGTCGGGCGCGGCGCCCAGGTAGCGCAGGTTCCAGCCCCAGTCCGCCAGCCAGGAGCCGGCGTGCGGCGTCGCGTACGTCGCCAGGCCGATGGTGTTTTGTGCGATGCGCGCGGCGCGGGAATCGAACCCCGGCGGCGCCGCCAGGCCGCGCGCCAGCATCTCCTTTGTCAGCACACCGCCGAGGCTGCGGACACAGAAAATGGAGGGAATTCGGGTGGTACCTACATGCGAAGTATGATGATTTTGTGCCAAATTTTGTGCCAGAGGCATCAGTGGCGGGCGTGACAACACTTCCCTCGTCAGCACGCTGCCTAGGCTGCGGAAAGGACAGACTGGAGCGATACATGTTGATTCTGCGAGACTTGCGCGTGCTGGTAGACATGCGTTTAGGCAGTGGCATCAGCGTCGCCGCGCCAGCATCTCCTTCGTCAGCACGCCGTTCAGGCTGCACAGGCACGTCATAGCTTGCAGTGGTGTTGTGTGGCTCGTGCAAGCGTTGCATCGTGCAGTCCCTGCAATCAGTCGGCAGTCCCGGCAAGAAAAGCACGCAGCGGCGATGCTGTTGCCTTGCAAATCGAAGCTCATGCCAGATGGCAGCGCCACTGCACACGTATTCTAGTCGTGTACAGAGGTACATCCTTCCGTCTACAGAGGTACATTCTTCCGTTGAGGGGTCGCCGAGATTGTGCCGACATGCGCGATCGGAGTGGCTGTGGTGTCAGAACCAATTGGCCAACACCACACTTGCACGAGAAAACAAGGCGCACAGCTTGGCGCAGACGAAGATGCTGGATAGGCTGCCGACAGATCATCATGCCATGCTAAGATATCCAAGGCGGGCTCCAGTGTCGAAACCACCTGTGGCAGACGAAGATGGTGGGGCGGTGGCCGACGCCCGCGGCCGCGAGACGCTCCTGCAGCTGCCCCACAGTGCCCCGCATCGGCAGCGACTCCCCCTGCAGGCGATCAGAGGCCATACTTCAGGGGAGCAGACCAATGATCTTGAGAACAGTCATCAAACTTCGCACCTGCAGCCGTCCGAACGTCACGCTTGCTCAAGGGAGCGCCTGCTGTAGTCGTGAAATGCTCCACACCATGTCGGATGCACCACAGTGCTGCATGCTCGTATGAGATTCTGTGAATGTGAGAGTCCAACCTCCCAGTATGACGCGGGAGCAGCGTACTCCACCGTCAGCAGCCGCGCATTGGGCAGGTCGGCCTGCAGCCAGGCGGCCGGCCAGCACACGCTGTGCGTCATGTCGCCTGACGCCGCCACCTCTGCCGCGACTTCCGCAAAAGCCTCCTCCCGCGCCGAGGCGTGGTCTGGCGGCAGCGGCAGCGATCCTGAGCCGCCGCCGCCGCCGTCGCCGCATCCGCTGTCCGCTGTGCCATTCTGCTGTTCTCGCCCGCCGCCGCTGCCGACTGAGGAGCTGCCTGCCGCCGGAGAGGAAGCGTCAGCACCGCTCGCGGCACTGCCACTGCCGCCGTCGGCAGTGCTGACGGTGGCATCCGAGCTGCCGGAGTTTACCACCGCCGCCGCACCTGCTGCTCCGATTGCGGGAATGCCGCTGCCTGCTGCCGGCGCGCCGGCGGCCGCGGCGGCGGTCGATTTCTCGGCCGACTTGGCGGCGGGCGGCACGGGCGAGTCCAGCTGGCGCCAGGTGGCAAAGGCGCCACCGCGAATGCCGTGCACAAAGACGATGTCCACTTCCGGCGCGCCTGTCAGGAACTGGGTTTGATCATCTACTGCACTAGGCGCTCGTGCGCATACTTACTGTCGTTCAAGTTGTAATGCTGCACATACAGGACTGTGGTCACGAATCGCTCGGGGAAGTCCAGCCCACAAGCAAAGCACGTGGAGTCTCAGCATGCGAAAACCCGCCACAATCGCTATTGCAAACAGCCAAACAGGACGCACCGGGGCCGGTGGCGTCGCCGCCGTGGTCCGCCAGGAACGTGTGGTGCTGCGCCAGCGGCGAGAACAGGTGCAACCCCTCCCGCAGCACGCACCGTCGCGGCGCCGGCCGCGGCGGCGTCAGCGGCGGTGCCTCAGCATTCCTGTGCCATCAAAGGCCCAACGTCAGGATCGATTATGTAACCTGTGAGAGACTGTTGCTTGCGCCTGTCTGCACTTTGGTACTCACGAAACAACTCAGGCCATGTTGCAGCTGACACGATTCAAATGAGCGCCAGGATGCTGCCACATGTTCTGCTGACATGCGCACAATCATCTTTGACAGTGCACGCGCGGGGCGACGCTGAGCACTGTGGCGATGGTAGAGCTACGCATGTCAGCTACACGTTATGCGAAACCCTTTGGAAGCTTCCTCAAACGTCCTCAAGCAGGGCTCACTCGTCGGCGGCAGGACGGGACAGCAGCGGCAGCGCCGCGCGGTTGGCTGCGGCTGCCGAGCGCATGTTGAGCAGCGCGCGCGCCGCGTCGGAGGACAGCAGGCAGTCCTCACTCTGTACCGCATCTGCCAGGAAGGCCGGCCAGGCGCCCGACCGCAGCGCCGGCTCCGCCGCCGCGTCCGTGCTGAGCATCGCCAGCAGCCTCGCCGTCTGCGGAATGGCACAGAGAGTCCCTCAGAAAGCGCTGGGCAAGGAATCATGGAGTCCGAGTGGAGGAGCGATGCAATCTGTCCTGAGGAGATCTGTACTGAGTCTGTCCTGAGTCTGTCCTGAGATCTGTCCTGACTGAGATCTGTCCAGACTGAGATCTGAGTCTGAGCTGTCCTGAGTCTGTCCTGAGTCTGTCCTGAGGTCTGGATCCCAACTGCTAGGTGTCCTGAGGAAATGGGCAGCGGCCCCAGGTCTGGGACCACAAAACTGCACTGCTTTTTTGCTCCTGCGGCCGTACCTGCTTGCGCAGGCCCAGGGACATTGGCGCGGCGGCCTCCTTCTCGTTTTCACTCTCAAGTGCGTCATCACCGCTGTCGCTGCCGCCGACGCCACCGCTGTCCGCCGCCTCCACGGCGCGCTGCCTCGCGGCAGCCTGCCCCAACGTCAGCCGCTGCAGCATGGGCAGCGCGCCCGCCTGCGCCAGCCACGCCTGCCTCGCCACATCTGCCGCCACCAGCCCGCACAGCACCTGGCAATGGTAACTATCAACATTAACCTTGCTTCCCAACTGTGGAAGTGTGCCACAAGGAAGCGTTCACTTGCACAATCAGGAGAGTTTGCTGAGCAACACGCCCTTTGCTGCACTGTGCTCAACTCTGTTTCCTGCCCACGTTGCAGGCTCAGACTTGCTGCAGTGTGGTAAGTCGAGAGCGCCCACCGCGAGGGCGCGGGCGAGCAGGCCGTCGGCGACTGCGGGGTCGTCGGCCGCGGCGGCGGCGGGGTAGGCCGCCAGCGCCGCCGGCCCCATGAACATCTCCATGTCCGCCGGCGGGTCCGTGTACCCCGCCTCTGCGCTCGCGAGACACATACATGTTCAGGCAGGCGAAAACGAGCCGACAGCCCCAGGAAACATGTGCCTCACGCCCACGTGGTGCTGTGTGCCAGTGGCGTTTTGGAGCAACTAGGTAGGTCACGCAACAGGGGTTGGGACCGACACCACGCGCATGCAACGGAGGCGCACCGGCGCGGTCGGACGCGGCGCGCAGCTCGGCGGCCACGGCGCGCGCGAAGGAGGGCACCACCCCCACCGCTCGCAGCAGCTCCGCCTCCGCCTCGGCGTCCGACTGCGACGCCTGCGGCTCGCCGGCGGCGGCTGAGGGAGCACCGTCGGGATTCATGCCAGTTGGAATGGCCTGCTCGCGGGTGGAGCTGCCGCTGCCGTCACTGTTAGATTGCTTGCCGCCGCCGCCGCCGCCGTTGTTGCTGCGGTTGCTTCCCTTGTCGCCGCTGCCAACCCCGCCAGCCTGGCCGGCGGCGCCTCTGACCCAGCCGAACCAGCGCCAGCTGCCGCCGGCGCCGGGCGGCGGCTGCGGTGGCTGCGGCGGCTGCTGCAGCGCCTGCACCGCGTTGTATGCGGTGACGGAGCTCGACAGCGCAATGAGCACCTCACCCAGCCACGCGATTGCCACGGCGGTGCCTTCTGGACCATCTGTTGACGCCAGATCTGCATACAATCACAACATGAACATGAACTGCCTGCACATGATGCAAAGCATTGACTTCGTTGACTGCTCAACACTTGCCATGGTGTCTTGTGTTGTCCACTACATCCTAAGGCTATGGTTGGGTATGGCAGATACTACTATCGCATGCAACAGGGGCAATCTGGCCAAGCAAGGGACGACAGAAGCACACCTGCGAGGGCGACGCCGGCGGCGACGCGTAGTGGCGGCGGTGTCTCCTCCTGCAGCACCAGCTGTAGGAGGCGCTCCGTCCATGCCTCCCGCTGCCCCTCCGGTATGCTCTCCTCGCCTGCCGGCGCATTGGATGCTTTCTCCAAAAACGTTTCTGTTCAGCTGCTCTGCTGAAGTCCCCCCGTTCGATGTCTTGTAACACTTACACTTACTATAATCGCTGCTGTGCTGCAAGTGAGAGAAGAGCATGAGAACGCCTGCAGTTCCCAGCAATGCACGCGGCACCTAGCTCAACATGGGCGTGGTTGACGCGGAGTCGGTAGCAATGAACGCACCTGCGTGCGCGATGGACGACACCGCGGTCATGATGGAGCGCCGCAGCAGCTCGTCAGCAGGGCCCCACAGCTGCGCCGCCAGCGGCAGCGCGTTGCAGTCCTTCAGCGCACCTGCCAGCTTAGCGCCGCCTGCCTGGTGGCATCAACCGTGACTGCTGTAGGAATGGGAGTGAGCACTTGCTGCTATCCGTCATGGCTATGGCTGAAATCGATGCAACAGATTTGCAGCGCAATTTGAAACGCATACAAGTTGATGCGCCATGTTGCATAGTCAAACCTCACCATGGCGGCTGCCGCAAAGCCGTCCAAGGCGCGCGAGGCGAGCATCCAGTCTTGAGCGGCAGCCGCGTCCGCCGCAAAGTACAGCAAGTGCTGCAGCCACGGCCCCAGTTGCAGCGGCCCTTTCAGCGGCGAATCCCTCGCCAGCACCGCCATCGTCCTGTGTTGTTTACACATGCACAGCCGCTCGGCATCCGCTGTATGTTTACAAACATCGTTTTGCAGAGACAAGTGATTGGAGGGGCGTCACCAAATTGAGCCCCTGGCTTGCAAGCTCAAGGCGGGCAACCCAACACTGCTGTCAATACGTACAGATAGCAACCCGAGCTAAGAATGGCACCTGATGAGGTCCCAGCGCAGCTGCCGTTCGGCGGGGCGCTCCAGAGCGGCGGTGGCCACGGCGGCGAGGGACGGACCCGCCCCCAGGGCGGCCAGCTTGCCGCAGTTCATGACGCTCGCCTCCGCCGTCAGAGTCAGCAGCTGCACCGCCAGCAGCTGCACACCGCGGTCGCCCTCGTCTGCTGCCTGTCATGCAGGTATCAAGCTGGTGTTGAGATCCAAACGAGCATCGCGGCGGCCCGGCTCAAGTTGCGGGTGTCTGAGACGGATGACACCCGTCCCCTGTTTCCATGCCAGGCCCATCTCTGCCGCCAGCAACTGCGCGTCACGGTCACCCTCGTCAGCCGCCCCGCCTCGGGGATGGCAGCCTGGATGGGACATGCAATCATGCACCGCGGCAACAGGTTGTAATAGTGGCTGGCTATCATCCTACAGGAGGACCTTGTGCAGCGTTCCCCAGGGACAGGGCCTATCACCACCATGACGAGCTGCCAGACCAGATCGCCGACTAGACATTGTCAGTCGGCGCTTCTTTGCCACACCGCAGATGACTGAAGATGAAATAGCGGTACACAACATGATCTGCAGACTTCATGTGCACGAAATGCATAGGCGGCAAGTGCACATGATGGCTCAGGGCTGAGTCTGGCGGCACCTGGGCCAGCAGGGAGGACAGGTCGTCGAAGGAGAGCGCGGGCGGGAGGCGCGCCATGGTGGCGCCCGCCTGCAGCGCCGCCGGCAGCGCCTCCCCGCCGCCCGAGCGGTGCCCCACCGCCGCCAGCAGCCGCGGCAGCGCGCCCGGCCGCGACAGCACCGCGCTCGCCGTGGTGCCTGCAATGTGTGCGGGCGGGTTTGCCTCGCGTGTGCACCCTCTGCTGCACTGGTGGCGATGAGCACCTGTGCTTGGCTAGAGGCCCATTCAACTCCGAGGACGCTTGGCGATGGGCCGTCAAGGGGCCGCCGTTCCGCTGTGTGACAGCTGTCAACACATGCGGGAATCAGGCTCAGCATACTACTTCGACACACTGTATCAGCAGAGAGAGATCACGCCCACCTGCGGACAGCAGGCTGGCGAGGGCGCGCTCGGCGGCGGCGCGCTCGGCGGGGGAGCGCGACGCGACGGAAGCCGCGTCCAGGAGACCGTCCAGCAGCAGCGGGCCGCCAAAGATGACCACCGTCTCCTTCTCCTCGTCCGTTTTCAGCGCCGCAATTGCGTCCGCCACCGCCTCGCCCAGCGTCACTGTGCCCCGGGCAATGCACACGAGTTGGCTTTGGTTTTGGTTGCATGTGAGTGCCAGGTTTCCCATCTTGTGCTTGATGCTCGTGTTTGCCCATGATGAAATGGACTGTGCTGTGCTGAATGGGTGAACCTGACAGCCAGGCATCTTTCTCGACATGGCGAAACCATCTGCACCTGTTTTGGAACGCCGTGAGGCGGCGACGGCGGCGGATGTCGTTCGGGCCAGCACCACCGCGGATCTGCCGGCGGCTGACGCGCGGGCCGCCGCCCTGTCCCGGTAGTCCTGCGTTCAGCAACAGCGGACGTTGGCGGGTGCTATGAAGCAATGGCCAGCTGCACAGACGACCCCACAGACGACCGCCACAGTTGCAGAAGACAGCTGCACGCCGGAAAATTTGCCCTTGCAAAAAATCGCAACGGACGCCGGCTCCCTGGCATGCATCTGGGGTGCGTCCGGTGTGCACGATGCCTTCGCCCTTGTTGCAAATCCTGTGCACCGTCAGCCCTCACCCTGAGCTGCTCGGCATGCTTGCCCAGGCGCTCTCCACACTCCTCTGCAGGCGGCAGCCGCTCAAGCAGCTGCGGGCCGTTGACCAGGGCCGCCGCGCCGGCGCCTGCGCCGCCGGCCAGCCACATGCTGCGCCTCAGTGCCGTGCGGTGTCGGGCCGCGAAGCTCGTCAGTGGCTTCGCCATGCCGCAGGTCCGGGTGGTGACCAGCGCTGCTCTGCCGCATGGTCACTTGGCCCGCAGGGGGAGCCACATTCCCCCCGGTGGAATGAACGATTGGCCTCAGCGTGAAACAGGCTGCTGTCGAGAATGGTGCGTGCTAATGACTATCAAGACAGGATGTCCGACCAGGCAGGTGCCGTGCCGCAAGCGCACCACAGGCAGGTTCCAAGTCTGGACACCGCGCTTGCAGATATACAGAATTTGGAGCTGCAGGACAACACGTTGCAGCGTTTCCAACGGCGAGTTCGCAAGACCGAGTTCAATCCAGCGGTCCGAGTCAGCCAGTGCAAATGGCATATGTAAAACCAAACATTGTCAAAGACGCAGTCACGTCAGTGGATCGCACGCTTTGAGGCTGCTCAAATTCAGAATGCGCGAATTGAGCCTGAGCGATCGATCGGATCAATTCATGGCCAGAAATGCGCAGATGGAAGCAGGCAAGCAGCCAGGGGGATTGTTGTGTTGGATGCTGGATGCTGGATGCTGGATGTTGGGGCCAGCGAGTCGTCAGCCAGTCGTCATCGGGTTTCGTAGTCGCAGGCCCGCGGTTCCACTTGACCTCGCGGCCAGCGCGTTAGGTGGACGGAGTGCTGCGAAGGCGATTTAGTAGGAGCTGACAGATTCATCGAGACAAGGAAGACACAAGCCGCGACCAGCACGCAGCTCGACCGGGCCGCGCATCTTCCGTTCCGTGAGTACCCCACGGCCCTCGTGCATTCGTCAGGCAGGCTGTCGTCCACCGGCAAGGCGACGCAGCCTGGCCTTGAATTGCCGATTGGTTAGTGCACAAGCCTATCTGAAGGAGTTCGCGCGTCGTAACACGACACGAACGTACGAGGAAATCGCGCGTCGTGGGCAAGGCACCTGTACTGCCAACGGCGCGGCGGCGTCAATGCAGCATTTTACAGCGCGCTTGCAGATACGACGCAGTGTTATGGATAGGATAGCCAACTCCAGCACGTCGCTTCTCGATTGACGCTGCCGTGCGCGCGGCGTTTGTGCCAGTTGTTGCCAGCCGTTACAAAATCCAGGGGTTTGAGGCTGACAGACTCTATCTGGGAGCTGACGGCCGCCTCAAAGCTGCCTTGCATCTCATACATGCCGTTGGCAGTATTCTTAAGGCAACGGCCGCGCCTTCTCCTGGCCCTAGCGAGCCGACAACGCCGCGCAGCGACAACACCACCGAGCACACGTTCTGACCTGGCTTCTACAAGTCTGCAGGCTCCGGATTCGGGCGCTGGGAGCGCGAAAGGATTTCTCTGCTACCCAAGAACATTAATCTGCCGGTCGCAGCCGAGCAAGGCTGCCCGATTTGGCCAGACAGCAGCAGAGCAGCGGCAGCGCCGGAAATGCTACCCCAGCCAGCGCTTGTTCAATGCGCTTGAAGGTGGGGACCAGTTAGCAAGTCCTGCGTCACAGTGAAGAATTGGCAGATGGCTATGGCCTCTCCAGGCGGCTGCTCCTTGCCTGAGGACTGTCATGGACCTGACCGCCGCAACCTGTCCGGCAGCGGTGCCAAGCAATGCTGAGCAAGCAGGTGTGCTGCACATGCAGATGACGCCCATCGCGGCGCTGGCGGCCCTGGTGGCGGTGCTGGCGCTCCTGCAGCCTGCGATATGCGCCGCGCCCGCTTTCATCCAGCTCAGGACTAATTCCGCAATGGAGGTTGTGGCAACAGGTTAGCATGATTGCTGTCCCTGCATGGATTGCTTTGCATAGCAGTGGTTGCACTATACCCCACTGCTACATGACCCCTCTGCTGTTCACTTTGCAAATCTGGATTTTGGGATTTGGTTGCTTGCAGACTTGGCAGCCCAGCCGCTTGCAGTCCCGCTCCCGGCACAGCGGCAGCTGCTGGCGGCTGAGTCAGCCAAGCGCAAGCCCACAAAGAAGAAACAAAAACCGACCAAAACGACACCCAGTAAACGGCGGCCGACGCAGCAGCGTGCAACGAAGCGCCCCACACGGCGCTCCACAGCACGGCCGATCAGAGCAGTGACTCAGCCAGGGGGCCAGCAGAAGTCCGGCGGCGCGCAGGCGGCGCCGTTCCCAACGGCTGTTCTGACTGGCAGACCGACGGCCAAGCCGATGACGGCGCCGACCTTTGCGCCGATGCAGCTGCCGGACGACCAGCCGGAGGGGCGGCCAATGGTCGGCGCCGCCTCGACCGGCAGCAAACCGAGCGTGGAGGCGGCGCCGCGCATGCGGCCCGGCGGCGTCGGGTGCGACGTGCCGAACGACCCGAACTCCTGCGTGACCGCTGCGGACTGGGTACCCAGCCCGCCGTACGTGCCGGCGGATTCGTCCAGCCGCAGCGCGGCGGGGCCGCCAGCGGAAGTGGAGTTCCTTCCCATGGGGAGGCGCCTGCTGCAGGCGCGGCTGCGGGGCCGGGCGCTTACGCAGTACTGAAGTTGGGCAGCGTAGCGTAGCCAACCGGGAGCTGTCCGCGCCAAGTACCACTGGCTTGGGTTTCGGCAGCTCCAAATTTGATGTAGGTTCACTGACGCCGAAGTGAATGGCGGCGCTGCGTCTTGAACATTAGTTTTTGGGCTGCCGACGCTGGACTCCAGCCGCAGCCGCTGGAGACCGAGCAGTCCTGCCACTATACCATGAGCAGCTTGTACGAAGCCTGCTCAGCTGCAAGGCACCCACAATCATCACGCACACACGCGCACACATCAGCAACAGCTTCGACTGCCAAACTGGGGACTTCGGATGTATATTTCATTTGCGAGGGTGTGTTTTGTTTCCTCGAGGTATTTGAACGAGTCTCTTTGATCTTGCTTCGTATTCACGTTCTGAAACACTGAGAAGTAATGAGCATCTGGCCGAGTCAACACACAAACCACAGCAACAAATCAACGACTCCGAAGTGCTGTCTGAAATTTGACCAGCGCGCCATCAAATCACCTCTGAATAGGCTGCAGAAATACCACTATGAATAACTCTCTACTGACGCACTGCAGTGCACTGAACTGCAAGGCATCGTAACCAGCGCTATGAAGGCACGCTTGCTGCACGCACACTCCGACGCTACTGAGCCTTCCGCCGCTAGTCCAGCCAGCAGGCATTGATGGGCGAACAGCAGCTGACGTGACGATCTCACAGCCGCCTCGCGCCAGAGCTGCCGGGGCATCATCCGATAATGAGGTAGGAGGGAATAGGCCGCCCCTCAGGCTGGTCAGTGGGCAGCTGCACTGTCGGCGCCGGCGCCAGGGTTCGCGTCGGCGCCCGTGTAGGCGTCGTTGTCGGCGCTTTAGTCGGCGCTTTGGTCGGCGCTTTCGTCGGTGCCCATGTCGGCACGACTTTCTTCTGCGCCACGCTACTCTTTACCGGCTTCGCGGGCCGCTGCGCCAGCATGCGGCTAGCCGCGGCGACACGTTGCCGCTGGATGCGGGCGCGGCTGACGGCTGCCGTGTCCAGCAGCAGCCGCGACGCTCCTGCGTCCTCTCCCGGGGCTGCAATGCCTGTGCCCTGCAAGTCACGGTGCACAGTTGTCGATGCGCAGATTGATCCTGATTCAAGAAGGCTGCCGATCTGGAATGAGCGTTGTTGTGGACAAGTCGCAAGATTAATCAAGCATGTCATCCAGGGAGGGCTGATGACGAGGAAACATCTGGTAACCAGACAGAAAAAGGTGTAAGACTTGGAGTCAACTACGCCTTTAGAAAGCGTCGCGCTATCGCAGGCACAGTCGGCAACAAACCTTTCCTGTGGTGCGCAGAGGTGCAGACACGATTTCCCCGCTCACCTGGAGGTACGCCGACTGCAAGTGTCTGCCATCTACTGATCTACCTAGCAGCTGCGGCATGTGTCGCTGTGCCGTGGCGGTGCTCCCCAGCAACAACATTGCCGCCAGATACTGCGAGAACGTAAACGAACAATGCTCAGGTGCGGCTCGAGCGTCGTGCAAAGATCCACAAACTGTACCAACCTCACAGGTCTGCAATGGTCACCGTCGAGCCACAGTGCGTGGAGCGTGCCGCCGGCATGATACGCTATAGTACTGCAGGTGTCTTTCTGCGGCACCCGAGCTCCGCTCCTCGGCTAATGTCTGCCCGCAGCTGCCCGCCAGATGTCCTAATTATACCCAAGCACGCCTCTGGAGGAGCGAGCGAGGAAGTCAGGCCAGGAAACTGTAACGACCGGGACAAGTATAAGGCAAGCGCACTTACAGACATTGCAGCGTGCGACGTACGCCAGCGCAGCTTCGAGTCCGTACAGTGGAGGCAGGTTTGTGGAAATACCAGTTATAGGTGACAATTGCGATTGTTTGGAGGCACTCCGGCGCGGACGCACTCCGAAAGTTTACTTCGGATTGCCGCTGGATGCTGTCGCTGTTGTCGCGCGTTGGACCACTCTCTGCACAAGGCTGCAGATGCCGATGCCCTCGACCTGACTCTAAGAAATGCAGGCGGTAACGACTGCACAGGACGCACCGGGCTTGACTGCACCGAGGATCTGAGAGCACCCGCGCACGTTGCACAAGGGAAGTAACGGAAGCCGTTCACCCCTACCCAGCATCTGCAGCCTCGTTAGTGGAGCTTGCTGGGCTACCTCAGAATGTGCTGGAACTGAAGAGAGTCTCCAGTGCGAAAGCAAAGCCGCCTACCCACACTCTTGAACGTCGATCGCGCAGTTGGTGCACATCGCACGCTGCACAGAGCTTCGCACCATTGCCAGCTGAACTTTGTTGGTGCGGCGGTCGATGGCCTGTCTCTATTCGATTGGATCATGTCGTCTCACATGCCTGCACAACAGCCTGGTGCACTCTAGGTGAGTCGAACGGCATGTCAACTGCCCAGCATCGCACTATTGCGTGTTCCTACCACGACGATCTTGGGCGCGGACAGCATGGCTGACGCCGTCATGGCTCTTCCAGGAATCTCGTGCTCAGCACCGAGCGGCCAACTGGCTGCAGAGCTCCGTCTTCACTCCGCATGTTCCGCGCATCGGTGTGCAGACATGCAGCCACGCCGACGCCGCCCCCAACAGCGCCGTCAGGTGCTGACGTGCTCGCCGTTTTCCACATGCATGCCCATGACCTTCACGCGTAAGAAGTTTCCCAGCCCTTCATGGCCTGGTCAAAACTGCCTGACAGCGCTACCCGAGAATTGCTGGATTTGCATGGCTTGTCCGCAGGCGATGAGCCCAGCGACAATGAGCTGCTGGAGCAGTGGCTGCTGGAGGCGGAGACCTGGGACAGTGACTCAGAGGAGGACGATGACAGCCTTGCCGAAGATCTCCCTCCGCATGGGCCTGCCGCCGGCGGGCCAGGCGACAGGCTCAGTCCTTCAGAGGAAGATCCCGCTGCGTGCGCCAGCAGCAATGGCAGCGGCGGCGGCAGCAGCAGCGGCAGCCGGGCGGCATCCTGGAGCGACAGCCTGCCGTACAAGACCAAGCGCGGCGCCGGCAGCTGGGACGGCGTCGTGCCGCCAGACGTGGTCGTGATCGTGCCGCCGTCGCGTGACACCGGCCTCGAGCCGCGCCAGCAGGCAGGTGCATCTGCGGCTCAACCGGGGAGCAAGGCTAGCAGCGAGCGTGGTGCCACAAAAGCCGGCCGGCAGCACGCCGCTGCAAGCGGTGCAGCGACGGGCCAGCGGGGTGGTAAGGCGGTGGCGGCGGCCGGTCAGTCGGAGCAGCCTGCTCCCGGCAGGCCACAGCAGCCGCCGGGCAGACGCAAGGCGGCGCAGGGAGGCGGCGGACGCAGGACCACTGGACCAGCTGGCAAACCTGGGCGCGGCAAGGGCAAGGGGAAGGCTGCGGCGCCAGGCTGGCTCCAAAATCTGCCGCCCGCAGAGTGACTGGCTCGGTCGCGGGGCAGCCTGCGTCTCCAGCACTGACTCCTGCGGCTGCAGATCCGCGAGCAGCACAGCTCCCTTTCGCTCGCTAAAAGGTCTGTTTTAATTGCTGATGTGCGCCGTGCATGCTGCAGCAGCCACCCTTTCTGTCGCTTGTGATTTGCAAGGGGTGAAAGTGGCGGCCGGCAGCAACCATGCTGCTCTTTGCTTGCAGGGCCATTAGCATCAAGGTCATGCGGCTGCATGGCCACGCGGGCCATCGCAGCGCCGGCATGAGCGAAGACGAAATCTGTGTGAGAGTTCGCTGGAATACCAACAATTGTATTGTTGATGTGGCGACGGCGCGTGCCTGCAGCATGCAATGCCCCGAAGGGGAACTAAGCTATTGCTCGTGGACGTTGCCCCAAAGAGGCGTTGGGACAGAAGCGACGTTGCTCCCCAGAAAGTGTTGCTGCTGTGCCGCCGTTTGCCAGTGTGCAGTCCACCTCGAGGTTGTTTCAGGAGCGTACCAAGTAGAAATCTTGTCCAATGTTGTATGCAACGAGAGCCCAAGGATTGCCTGCCGACTGCTGCCATGTGGAGCAAGCCTGCCCAGCTCTCCAACGATTGCGCGATCGTGACTGATGTGCCCCAATTGGGCACCAGCTTCTAAGTTGTGACCATTCGACACATCCGGCAGCTGGACCTGACAGTGAAGCTCCCCCGCTCAGCAAAACTCCAAATGATCGTGCATCTCAGCAGCCGTCAACCAGCTTTCAACTGGCGCACTCGCCAGAAGTCAAGCCCCAACAGCACTTGCGTGCTGCGTGCAGCAGGCTCCCGGACGAGCGCTGCGCCGCCCCCCTTTCCACAAGGATTTGCACGTGGTGTAGCTGAACACCCTCAGCCTTCGGTGCCCCCTTTCTGCGGGGCCACGCCGCAAGCGTCGGCCGACCCCTCAGCAACGTTAGGACGCCCGTTTGCCAGGTGCAATGACCTTCCCTCTTGCCTGTGTTGCTTCAGATAGCACTCAGGGGATCGATCGGAGCTGAACGATCGGACAAACCTGTCCGGCAGCGCTGCTTTGGTGCATGCACCTTCTGGGGGGGCTCCGCATCCGCCTCGGGAAGCTCGAGCCTTGTGCCCTCGTACGTCCATGACTCCGGCCTGAAGCCCTTGCATTCAATGCATGGAGCATATTCCAGGCATCTTAGGGCTGCGCACGCCTGCTTGCAGTCGCGGCCACACAGTCATTGGAGGTGCCATCGCATGACTAGCTGACTTCCACTTCGCCCGACTGCACATAAACTCCATGCCTGCAGCGAGCAGGCGCGCCACGCTCGAATAATCATCACTGGCGACGCCAACTTCGTGATCATGTACTGATGTTGGCTTCGTGCTACCAGTCTGGACGGCGGCTGCGGCAGGGTTGTGGACGAATTCTAGAGTGTGAGATACTACCGAACAATCTGCAAGCGGCGTTGTTTCTCACGCTTGCAGGACGAGACAGCAGGGCGTCGCCAGCTATGAGTATAAAGGGCACTCGAAAGGCCGCCGGCGAACAGCAGGCGGCGGCAAAGCAGCGCAAGCGGGGACCCAGCGCGGCGCAGCGCAAGCGCTGGCAGCTGGGCACCGCGGTGACGGCGGAGTCCCACGGCCCGCCTGCGCGCGGCAGCTTTGACGAGGCCGGCACCTCCGCCGCCTCCCTGCCCGCCGTGGCGACGCGTGACAGCTTGACAAAGTCGCAGGCGGCAGCCACGCGCGATGCGATGGGCGGCTCTCCAACGGCCTCGGCAGCCTCGGACGCCCGGTCGCCCTGCGAGGCGGCGGTCGGCTCGACGCCGCAGCACCCGCAGCACAGCGGCTTCAGCGGCCAGAAGGAGGTCGCACAGGTGGAGGGCGGCATCAGCCCCTTCCGCGCCATGCAGGCGGAGCACGCAGACGGCGGCCGGCAGGGAGGTGCCTCAGACGCGCCCGGCGACAGCCGGCCAGCCCGCGTCCTGCGTGCGGGCAGCACCGACAGCATCGACAGCAGCTCCAGTGTGGACAGCGTCGGCCCCTCGTCGCGCGGCCCCTCGGTGCGTCAGGAATGTCCAGTTTCCCACTCATTCTGCTGCCAGCTTGTGCAGCCTGTTGCCGGCCCATTGGGACCTTTCGATGCATTGCTGCTAGCTCGTGCGCCCCATCCAGTTGCTGCTGAGGGGGCGAAATGATGAGCAGCATTTCCGCCTGCCCGCGCAGGCAAACTGGCGGCATCTCCGGCGGCCGCAGGTGGCTGCAGAGCCGCAGCCCTCTCCAGCGCAGCATTCCAGCGCGCAGGCGGCACAGCCCACTGCCCTGGAGATGCGGCGGCAGGCCAGCATCGCGCTGGAGCGGCAGGGCATCCACGCAGAGCGCGCCGGACGGCACCACGACCCGCAGACGACCGCTGGCCGCATTCGCGACGTGGAGCTGGACCCCGAGGTGAGATGTCATCTCCGTTTTGCTGGAATGTTAGAGCATTGAGAGCGTTTAGAGGCACAGCACATCTGATGCCCTTTAGCAGAACGCATGCCTTATGGCCAATACCCTTCCACCCCTTGCTCGGCGGCGCTCTTCTTGCAAGTAGCCTTCCAGCTATGGTGACCTTGTGCATTTGTGCTGCGGCAGGCCGGCGGCATCTGGGTCGCTCGCGACTGGCAGGCGGCGGAGGGCAAGCGCCTCACCAACGACCTGGTGCTCGGCAAGATCCTCGGCTCTGGCGCCCAGGTGCCCTGCTCTCTCTTCCTGTCTGCAATCCTGCCCGCAGAGAGCCTCGTGTTGTCCTCACTTGCTGTTCAGCATGTCAGATGGCACACGATGTTACTCAAGCTGTGGCGCCCATGTGCTGTGGCTCATTTCAACTGGCCAGACGAAATGCCAGAAAAAGAGAAATATTCAAATCGACTCCCGTTGTACCACAGGCACACGTGTATGAGCTGTGGGACAAGGAGGGACGGCTGGCGCCGATCGTGCTCAAGGCCACGCGCCGCGGCGCGCTTATCTCCGACAACAAGCGGGAGTGGGCCGCGGGGCAGCGGCTGGGGGCGCTGGGCCCCGGCGACGCGCCGCTGCCGGGCATCATGAAGATCGGGCCGGCTGTGTGCCGCGGCCGCAAGCGCGCCAACTCCAAGGGCTCCAAGCTCATGGGTATGCGCAATTTGTATGTATGCATGTATGTATGTTCTGGCGTATGTATGCATGTATGTATGTATGTATGTATGTATGTATGTATGTATGTATGTATGTATGTATGTATGTATGTATGTATGTTCTGGCGTATGTATGTATGTATGTATTTTCTGGCGACACTCAGCAGCTGGCAGCACCGCAGCAGCTGGCAGTAGCACTGGACTCGACTCGACATGCCTGCGCATGCCTGCATGGGTGGTCTTTGCATGCTCTCGTCAATGCCTCTTGTCAATGCGGAAGGCAGTGGCAGCAAATTCTGATCAAAGGATGCTGCTCGGCGCGCAGGCATGGTGATGGAGCGCATCAATGGCCAGTCGGTGGACAAGGTCATCACGTCGCGCGACTTCCACGACATTTACTACATCCAGGAGATGCTGCGCCAGGTCTTCACCGCCCTGGACGCCGCGCAGCGCGCCTTCGGGCACGCATGTTAACCTACTCACTTCAAGCCGGCACATGACAAATGAATTTTACTGTGGTCTCTGATCCAGTCCTTCAGACCACCCCTTTACTGGAGCCTGCTTCCGCTGCTGCATGTGAATGAGGGAGAGGCCGAGCAACTGCGTGGAGGACATGCCATGTGGGCACTGACTGAGCACGATTGTCTCCGTTTCTCCAGGTTTCACCACTACGACCTGCGGCTGGACAATGTCATGGAGCACCTGCCGGATCCGTTGCAGGACGCGCACGACCCCATCTCCGCCGACCTCGTCGGCAGCGCCAAAGACCGGTGAGCCAGGAAACCCGCTGTCTGCTTGACAGGGCCTGGCCATCAGAACTCGCCAACCATCCAATGACGTTGGTTGATCGAAGATCGAGCTCCTTCTTAATGGTTTGAGCATGGCACTGTCGGAATGTCCTGCACGTGCGCAACCACTGCATGTGCGCAACCAATGCCTCACTGCCCACTCCCGCGCCGCGAATCGGATCGCAGGTCCAACTGCGCCAAGACCTTCAAAATCATCGACCTGGGGCTGGCGCGCTTCGACGAGATGTACGCGGCGGACGAGGGCGCGGACACGAGCCTGGAGGTGGGCGACGATGCCCGCAAGGCGCCCTGGTACCTGCTGCCCGTGCGCATGTGCGGCTCCGCGCCCGAGGCCATCCACCAGGCAGCCTGGCGCGGCAAGGGTGCGCTCCTTTGCGACCTCACGAAATGGCTCAGTCAGAGTTCGAGCTCCTTTTCGAGCATTTGTTCCGGTTCCTGCCCCAAGATTCACCTTCACACTCTGCAGCGTTCCTCAAAACCCATTCTCCGTCCTACAGCAAGGGCCCTTGTGTTTTTTGACACTGACATTTGAACGCAGTGTTTGATGTTGACGTTTGAATGCAATGTGTGACGTTGACCGCGACGTTGACATTTGAATGTGGTATGGTAACGCAGGCGATGTTTACCACCTGCTGTTCGACCTCAGCCAGAAGATACATGGGCGGGTGTGGCCGGAGAAGGACCGCCCCGCCGTCAAGCGCCTGCTGTTCCTCATCCGCCATGTCTGCGGTGCGTCCACCTCCCTGCGCCCTGATCTGCAGACAGCACTCACTGCACTGCTCGAATGCGCACTGCTGCTGGACTTTGTGCTGCAGGCCAAGCGTATAATTTACGTATGGATCAGCGCTGTGTGCACCGCCAACCACCCTTCAGCACTGCCTGAGTTCTGTCTGCACTGCAAACGGCAGCTGAGGCGTGCTCCCTGCCTGCCGCAGGCGTGAAGCCGACTGCGACGTTCTCCTCGGAGTCTGGCGGCGAGCCGGTGCAGTGCCTGCCGGTGCAGCTGCCGGTGGTGCAGTGCTTCGGCGTGCCGGCGCGGGATCGGCGGGGCCTGGCGGCGCGCCGCCGCACCTTCGTGCACAAGTCCTACGTGCTGCGCTGGGTGCTGCAGATCAAGGCGTGGCAATTCCCCAGCAACCCCGGGCTCACCGCCAGTGAGGTGAGCTTACCTATATTTTAGGTATAAATGGAAGATCACATGCAAAGGCAACCTTCAGGGACTGTGCTGACGCGAACGTCTGCGAATTGAAAGCCTGGAGAGCAACAGGGAATAGAGATTCCGGTAGCCAACGCCGTCGACAATGATGATACAGTACTTGCCAACAAATTGGCAATTTCTGACCTGATTCTCGTACATATAGGTGCTGACAGCGCCCTTCTTCCGGTGAGCCGGCGAGCAGCAGCGCGCTCGGCACAGTGCCGGCAGGAGGGGTGCCAAGCCGGCATAGCCTAGGACATAAACGCAGCTTTGCAAGAGTGGCGAAATGGGCTCTGGCAGGATGGAGGACCATGATGTACACGTCTACTAAAACAATGCGCTGTGGCCTTGAAGGCAATGCCCATGATCGAAATGATAATGACCGCCGCTACTTTGACCTTGGTACGATTGGTTTGTGTCCTCGGGCGTCGGCCGTACTGATGCCACTGCGCACTGCTCGCCTGACTTCGGTGTTGTCGGGGACGTGCTCAGGATAATTGAACATGATGTCTTCTCAGAATACAGGACCCGCCTCGTTCCACACCGCTCAATGCACTCCGCTCCTCGATTGCTTGCCTGCAGCTGGTTAGCGAGTATCTGTCGATTGAGGCTCGCTTGGTGATTTCCTCATTCGGTGCCTGCACTGACTGGACACGCCTTCTCGCGTCACTACAATTGAAACTGCCACTACGACTGCGACCGGTAGTCTAAATAGAAGATTCAACACAGTCCGAATAATCAGCAGGATGCAGTATCCAAGTTCGCCAATGGTCCTGGGTCAACCCTGCTCATCTGCTCATTTCAAAACCGATACCAAGTAGCCGCTGCGGCTGTATGGTTCTGCGGCTGCCTTTCTCCTGGGCGGCAGCACGTGCCTCGATGGGCTGCAGCATCACAGCAGGTTGACCATCCTGACCGACTTGATGTCGTACCCCAGCTCCTGTGCAATGAAACAGTCCAGTCCTTGATGTCACAAGCTTGTGCACATGAACCAGAGCTACCTGTGCCGCGATTGTCGCCACACGTCAGTCCGCAAACGGTGCGGATCATCTGGAGCCGGCCTTGCCTGCCATCACTACTGGCACTTATGAGTCGCGCAGTTGGCCGCGAGCGCGCCCTTTTGAGGGCGCGCTGGACCAGGGGCACCAGCTTCCGCTCACAATGTACCCCGCATTACCGTGACACTTCCCCCGTCACACAAGTCTCAACAGTTGCTGTCCAGATGTATAGGCGCGTGCCTTTTGGTGGGGCCGCTGTATGAGGGGCACCGGCTTGTCGTCCCAATCCACCCCACACTCCTCCTGAGAGAAGTATTCTTGACACCCGACAGAGTTGCCAGAAATACATGTCAGGGAGGCAGTCCCGCGCCTTTGTGAGGGCGCGCTGGATGAGGGGCACCAGCTTGTCGTCCCGGTCCAAGAAGAACGCCAGCCGGTGGCTGTCCAGGTCGTATATCTCCAGCTTCGCGTGCTCCTTTGGCACCGCCCGCGCCTGCGCGTCCGACGATGTGATTCATAAATCTGAGTGCGGGGGTGATGCAGCATTGCACACCCAGCGGCTTGCAAAACCCTGCTTGCAGTCTGCAGACTCGTTGATACTGTTGAACCACAGTAAAGGATTCTGTCAGCTGCTGGCAGTTGATGGTGCCAACTGGCAGTCACTCACAGTCCAGCGTTCAGATACGGGTGTTGGCGATGCTGTTGTATTGCAGCTGTAGCTGTGGCGCAGATTGGCGGCCCCACCTGGCGCAGATCGTGCAGCCAGTTGCCGACGTGGATGGTGATGCTGGCGCCGCGGGCCGCGGCCGCCTCTGCCTGGTCCAGGATGCGCGTCCGCATGACGCTGTGCCAATCCAGCTGCTTGCCGGGTCGGATGCCCGATTCCTCCAGACTCACCTGTTTGTAGAGACGAGGCAGCATATGTCAGGGTTCGTGTGCTATCGAGAGTGTATTTGCAATGCGCGGCAGCATACAGCTTTGCAGCTGCTCGGCATTCTGCCTATTTGGGGCTTCGGATGTGGGGTGGACGCAGCGGCAGCGCGGACTGCATCTGCAGGCAGGATTCCGACCAGGCAGCGTCATCGTGCAATGCCTGTGCCGATCTTTCCTCGGGACTGCTGCCAGAGCTGTTAACTGCACCTGCGGCGTGAAGGCGTGCACGGCGGTGGCCAGGTCGGAGAACAGCAGCGCCGCCGTGCCGCCTGCGGAGAAGCACATTCCTGTTTGTGCAAGGCTTTGTGGCACAGTGTCACTTTGCTGGCGGATCCCCTGTGGATCGCCTGTCCAGATGATGTGACTGACATGGGAGCTGTGACTTGGGATGGGAACAGCAGGAGGGAGCCGCACCCATGGAGTCGCCGAGCATCAGAACCTTCTCATAGCGGGATGAGAACTCTGCGATGCGCCGCTTGTAGTAGGCGAAGCCCCCCTCCCCGTTTTCGTCCTCGCCTCCTGTGACAACCAAAGCCACCGTCACGGCAATACTTTACCGCGTCAGGCAGGGACTCCGTCAGAACAAGTGCATTGTGCGCTCTCACCTCCACGCCAGGCGGGGCAGGGATCCAAGCAGACCACAGGGTGACACAAACTTGCCAGTCTTGAGTTTTTGGCTGCCCGCTGGACGCACCTCCATACCAGGCGCGGCAGGGGTCGACGACAAACAGCGTGTCAAAGAACCGCATGTCGTCGTCGTCCATTCGGTCCGACGCATTCTGCAGCAGCCGCCCCCAGTTTGGCACGCCCGGCGCGCTGCCAAATGTCACCTGCGCCGCACCAGCGAACACATATGTTGATTGCTGCAGGACGAGGCTTCAGCAGCGCCTCATTCACACGATTACTACTACGCAGACACACACAGCAGCACAAGAAAGGAGGCTTGAAAGAAGCTCGCAGAGCCGGCGGCGCACCACCAGCAGGCGCGGCTGGCCGAAGGGGATGGAGCTGATGTCGGGGTCGCGCCGCTCGGCGCGCTTCAGCTTGAAGTAGCCGGGCCCCTCCGACACGGGCGCCACCTCGCCCGGCCGCAGCACCGCCGCCAGGTCGTCCAGCCGCCCCCGCTTCAGCCGCCCCACCTGCGGCGTTGAGGTTCTGCTCAAGGGAGAGTTGCTGGGCCAGCGGCCCCCGAGGTGAGAGTGCATTCAGACACCCCAATAGACACGCTTGCATTGTGTCAAATGGAGCCACACAAGAATAGCCTCAGCACCTCGACAGCGATCATATCGATGCTGTTCGTATGCTTGAGACGGGCAGAACGCGGACCTGGAACTGGTCCAGGCCCACGCTGCGCAGCGCGGGCCCGAGCGCCAGGTGGTGCTCCTGGGCCGCGGGCCGCAGCCGCCCCGAGTCAGTGAGCGGGTTGCCCTCCAGCCACAGCTCCTTCAGCGACGGCAGCCCCAACGCCGACTCCGGCAGGATGCGCAGCCGGTTGCTGTACCTGAAAGGCGGCCAATGAGCAGGACGTGGGCGATGTTCAGCGCTGCAAGTGAACGGTGCTGGGCAGTGGCTGTGATCAGGACGAATGCATTGTGTTGCAGTGTGTCGGGCCCATATCCGTCCAGATGCTGGTCGCTCTACTGTGTGGCGCATGGCTCATCATACGAGAGGTGCCGGGGCGGCTGGGGTTTGATGCGTGCAGGAGCGCACAGGCTGAAGGCGCGCAGTGAGGTGAGGCCTTTGCACTCTACCGGTATGACCTCCAGCTGGTTGTCCGCTACGGACAGCTGCTCCAGCGCCTGCGCGCCACGAAGGGTGCCATGTATAAAGTTGCGTTTGAACGCTTTGTCGTTACGATCGCGGCGTGTCTTCCGAGTTCTTGCACCATCTCCAGCAAGGGCGCACAGGCGTTGCCAATTTCGAGGCAACTCTTAGGGCACGCCTTTGGAACAGGACACCAAAGATGCATATGCGATGGACACCTCCTAGATGTGTATGCTCACCTGCAGCTGGCCGATGGCTGGCGGCAGCGCGGTCAACAGGTTGCCCTGCAGCCACAGCTCGCGCAGGGACGGCAGCGCGCCGATGCTGGCCGGTAAACGTGTCAGCTGGTTGCCGAAGGCCGCCAGCTTCTGCAGCGACGTCAGCTGGTCCAGGTCTGGCAGCGTGACCAGCTGGTTCCCCGCCGCCTCCAGGCTTGTCAGCGCCTGCGGCAACGGAGTTTTCTTGATCAGTATTGATGCCGGCCACATCAGGGGCGGCATATGGACCCCTCGGCATGAGACGCTGCCCCTGGGGTCAGCCACGCATAAGCAGATAGTCTCCAAGGTGCAGGTAGCAGTTGGTGGTGCGACAGGCGCGCAGTAGCAGCACACTAAGCTCGTCGCACACCGTCAAGCCATTGATGGATGCCGGCAGCTCCGTGACGCAGTTGCCCGACAGCCCCAGCGTGCGCAGCTTCGTCAGCTGGCCCAGCGTCTCGGGCAGCCGCGTCAGCAGGTTACCGCCCAGCCACAGTCCCTGTCACGCCGCCAGAGGTGCGCATTGACAATTAGGTTTTAATGGTATTGAAGCGGCAGTTGGCATGCAGCAAATGTGCACGGTGCAGCACACCAGCAGGGCACAGTATCAGGTTTGTCTAATTTGTACTGGTAGCACTAGTCAATACGCACGTCCAGCTGCTGGCACTGGCCGATCTCGTCTGGCAGCGTGACAAATTGGTTGCCCGCCAGCTGCAGCCGCTTCAGGGCGGTCAGCTTGCCGATGCCCGCCGGCAGCTCCGTCAGATTGTTGGCCACCAGCGACAGCTCCTGCGTCAGTCGGCAGTATTCGATGCGGTTGTGACATCCACACGCTGCGGCGCCAGAGGCGATTGCGTGCGGCATGCACAAGCTGACTGCAGGCGTCGACCATGAGGCAATTGGAGAATCTGGGGACCTCACCTCCAGGCCAGGGATGTCGAACACCTCCGGTGGGACCTCCAGTAGGTCGCATTCGCTAAGGTCCAGTGACCCGCGGTCGGCGGCCATGCCGAGCTTCACCCTGACAGAGGCATCTGCTGCCGTGACGACCAGCATGCGGTCTCTGGTAGCGATTTGAAGCGGATGCGACCCGATGCGCTGGCTGTAAGGCTGAGGCCGCTGCCAGGACACCTGGTGGCTAGCAGGCACTGCATGTGCGATCTGTGGGGGCCTGCCGAGCGAAGGGGGCAAGGCCCCGATACACGACATCGTTTTAAGCTTCAAGACGTTGCTCGGAGTTTTGAAGGGTGCGATCAACCCGATCAAGGCTCAACGGACCGCTGCACAGCGGATGCCCAAATACCCTCCAGACTGATCGAACGGCCGGATCGCCGCGATCGCGGCCTCCAACGCACTTCACACACGTTTGCAGCGTCTGTGGAAAAATGCACGCAGCGAAAATGTTCTGCGTTGGCTCGAAACACAGCATCAACATGTCCTGGCACACTCAAGGTGGGCGAGCTGCCACCCTGTGCTGGAAAAGAAACAGGCCACACGCAGCCAGCACATTTCGCACTCTCCCTGTGCTTGTTCCGGCGGTGCTGCGCCGCTGACCACATGTGATCACATCTCCTCCCTGTCGCGGCCGCCGCCATCTCTGTCCTCTCCCATCGTCAGCACCGCGTCGGCGCCTGCCGCCAGGATCTCGTTGGCGCGATCGCCGGCGGCATCGTTGCGGGGCCCCCGGGCCCGCGGCGCCTTGCGCCCTGTGCCCTTTGCGGCGGCCTGCGCGGCAGCGGCGGCACCCGCCTCCGCCGCCGCCGCGAATGCGTCCTCCTCCTCGCTGCGCAATTTCCAGGAGTCGGTGAGAGAAGACCATTCTGCCTAAGTTGGGGTGTGCACATGGTGCTCTCTTTGCTGCGCAGTCATAGGTTCACGGCCATCAAGATGAGGCAACAGCATTCATGTGGCCTGCCGACCGCATGGACATGCAGCTACTCCTTGGAGCGTTTGGATCTCCGAGGCATCCTCACCGGAAGCCACCCAGGCAAGACATCAGCAAGGCAAGGCAGGAAAGGGGGACACCTGAAGGCGGGCAGGGCGGGGCGCAGCCGGCCGCCGGTGCTCCAGTCCAGCGAGAATGCGGGCACGTCGCCGCCCAGCGCGTCCGGCGGCCGTGAGCCCGCCGCACCTGCCTCCGCCCATGCGCCTGCCGGAGCGAAGGAGAAAACCGATTTACAGCACCCTGCAAACGACGACACGCAGCCTAGGGAAGCAATTTCAGGCCGGTACAGGAGCAGACATTTTCGAGCACTGGACGAGGCGACAGGCAGGACTGATGGCTGCAGGCTCAGGACCATGCACTGCAGCAGAGCAGCGCGGCACCTGTCGGCTGAGAGGCCTGTTGCCGTGTGCCGCCAGCTGCCGCCGTGGCAAAGGCATCTGCGAGGCTACCCTGCTCCGGCGCGGCTGCCAATTCTGCATCTGCTGCAGCGGGCGCTTGCCTGCATGCACGACACGACAATGAGCTAATCGGGGTGAAAACCCTCGACCACAATCTGATAGGCTGTTCGGATCACGATCTGATAGGCAGTTCGTCCAGCAAGTTCCATGTGCTGCCGCAGCGCCCACCTGCTCGGCTGCACGCCGCTGTCGGGCCGCTCGTCCGCCGCCGCGGCAGCACTGGCGGCCTCCCAGGAGGGTGTCGCAAGGAAAGGGTTGCCGCCAGGCGCAGCGATGGCCGGCCCGGGCCCCGTCCCCATGCGCTCGCTCAGCCGCACCAGCGACTTCTCGGCCTGGCCACGAGAAGAGGTGGCGTCAGCAACCTTGCATAGGGCATCTCTGTTTCGCCTCGGCGCTGGCCGCTGACGCCGCTGCGGTGTCGGCAGCACGAAGCAAAACCACGCGGTGGCCGCAAATGGCTCTGACCAGCAGCCAGCCGTCTTCTCGAACGTCGCCGAAGTATTCCTGAAGATGCTGCAGCATTCACCTGCCGCTTGGCCTTGGTGGCTGCGAGGCGCTGACGCTTTGCGTCAGCATCGTGGCCCGCAAACGCCGGCGTCGACACATAGGTGTGCTGGTCTGGCAGCGCCGGCAGCCACGACGGCACGTGCTTCGGCGGCTCCTGCGACCAACAAAACAGAGCTGTGCTGCAGCCAGTGTCCTGCCTCGAGATGGGCATCCGGAGAGCCGCACGGGTGGCTTGACACAACCCGCCACGCGCAGGCACTCGCAGACAGATGGTGGGCGTTGCTGGCACCTCGTGTCTGTGGAGTGCAGTCAGGAACGCACCTCCTTGCGTTGCGCAAAGGTGGGCGGCCACTTGGGGGTGCGCTGCACCGGGTATGGCGGCATCGTGTGCGCGAAAGGCACCTCCTCCTGGTTTGCGAGGGCAGTGGCAAGGTCAGTGATGAGAGGCATTGAATGCGTTAATGCAACAGATCCTGGTGCGTCCAAACTGCCTGATGGCGTGCATGTCAACGAGAGGTAAGGTGAGTCACAGATGCGGCTCAAGAGCCCAGCCTGGTCATAACGCAAGCTGCGGACAAACCTGCGAATTGGCGTATGTCATGACGTCCTCGACCTTGATGCCCAGCTCCTTGAAGGCCATCAGCTGCAGCATGAGTACGAGGTGTTGGCGACAGGCTGCTGCTTGCAGCGCCTGGCGCATGTCGTCCAATGTGCCCACAGTGCAGCACAGATGATGCGGCACTCGGGAGACGCGGCACTCAGCAGGCCCACGGCAGCAGGCCCACATGCATTTGAGGTGTTGAGCGAATCGGGCACCAGATCGTCGGAGGAGGGGTTGGTGCGGTTGCTGAGCTCGGCGTAGTTGTGCGCCGTGGCGCCAATCTCGCCAATGTAGCGCAGCAGCAGGTCCGACAGTATGTCGAGAGCACTCTCGTGCATGGTATCGAAGCCTGATTGCAATTGAGACTGTTTGAGTGGCGTGTACCGTGTGGTCTTGTGAGCACTGCCAGCCTCATTGCAGGTAGAGACCGCGCGGCGCCGCAGCGAATTGGCGCTGGCATGAGAGCTCCCACCTGTCGACTCTGCGATTTGGGCCACGGCAGCCTGCGACACCGTCCTGGAGAAATCCGTCGCCATGCTGCACACAGATTGCTTCGAGCAGCGTCAGTTGCTGTGCACCCAAGCGTATCTGATGCGGATTTTATGGCCTCCACACGGAGCTGCAGGTGGAGCCGTCTTGCAGTCGTCTGCAGTGCACATCAAGGCGATGATCAAGGGATGTTGCAAATTACATTTTGATTTCAGGTTGCATCAGGTGATCGCTATAACGTCTTCAGACGACGTGGACTTTCAGAGAAATCTCAGGCTGAAGACGAGCAGCCACGTGAACGCATTACTCACCAGGCCAGTGACGCGCGTCCTCTCAGCCATCGGCTCACAAGAGGGCAGTTTCCATTGCAAGGTAAGAAGTTCGTGCTTCACATGAGACGAGAAGTACAAAGCGTTCAGCACAGTGTGAGCATCCACAAGCTGATTTGTAGCTCCAGTAGGCAGCGCGGGCGACGAGATGGCGGCTATGTTACAGCGCACAAAGGCGGCCTTCGAGACAGTGACGCAGTCCTCCGCCCAGCTAACACAGCTGCTGCGGGGCCCGACAGCTGCGGCAATCAACTGGCAGCGACCAGCAGAGGTCACCGTGGCGCCTCCCCAGGTTGATGGCGCCGTCCCAGCGATGGTCTTCCTCGGCCCGCCGGGCGTGGGCAAGGGCACGTACAGCACGCGTGTCGCCCAGCATTTCGGTGTGCCGCACATCTCTGCAGGCGACCTGGCACGGGACGAGATGCGGGCGGGCACAGCACGAGGGCGGCAGGTACGTTCAAAGTGTCAGCTGCTCACATTTACTTTTGTTGCTGCAGACGCGTGTTGGTTGCTGGCAGGGGGCATCGTTGCGAAGAGGGAATGTCAAAGGGGCCAGACCGATGCTCGTCGCCGTGCCATTGGCATCGATCGACTCCCAGGCCAACCTTGAGCATGCCTCGAACCTGCAAGTCGGCTCGCAACTGTGCAACGCTGGTGCTGGTGGTTTCATAGGAATAGCATCCCAGTGATCAACTTGCTCATCTGCAACACTCGGTGCATCAAGCCGCCGCCTGTGTCGGTGCCCCTCGCAGCTTGGCACAGGCTGGCGCGCTTGTCCCCCTCCAGTACACACATTGCTGCAGCTGCTATCTGCTGCACACTGACCTGTGCCAACGCCTCTTTTGCAGATGAAGGACATCGTGAACAGCGGCGACCTGCTGCCCGACAGCCTCATGCTGGAGGTGCTCAACGAGCGGCTGGCGTCGGGGCAGGCGGCGGGCGAGCCCGGGGTGCTCCTGGACGGCTTCCCCCGCACACGCGCGCAGGCAGAGGCGCTCACCCGCACCGCGGATGTGCAGCTGGCGATCAACCTGCACGTGCGGGAAGAGGTGAGCTGCTTTCTCAATTGTATTCGTTTTCAGGGTTCATCCACACCCCTCAGCTTTGCTTGCTGTGCGTCAGGATGTCGGGAAAGCACATTTTGATGCGCAGGAACTGCCAGCTGCTCGGCGATACAGAGCTGCCCACGTGGTTCATCTATATGCGCCAGGCTATAGTGCTGTTGTAATCTCAGCGCTTATGTCGCTTTCTGTGTTTCAGGCGGCAGCCTGACGCCATTTTTCAATTCACAGGCGGTTGACTGGGACGCACACGTCTTGTCGCAGATCCTGATCGCCAAGTGCCTAGGGCGGCGGATATGTGGGCACTGCGGCAAGAACTACAATGTGGCAGACATCTTTATCCCAGCGTCCGATGGCCATCCGGCGGTCATGATGCCGCCGCTCAGCCCGCCGCCGGAATGCGAGAAGCACATGCAGCGGCGGGCGGACGATACGCTGGAGATCGTCAAAAAGCGGCTGGAGGTGCGCTGAGCAACTATGTCTTTGGCTTTGCCAGACGGTGAAGGCTTGTTGACGAGAGGAAAAATCTGGTAACTAGCCAGAGAACGGTAGAAGAATCGGACTAAACCAAGCCTTGAAACCCACCGTACGCGCCGCGGGCCTCAGGCGCACAAACACACTTTTCCGTGCCGCCACTCAGCAGCATGCAGCAGGAACTTTCACTTGGGCTTGGGGTTGCCACCTCGAACATCCCAATGCAGTAAACTCAAATGCTGCATGCACAAAGCAGGCACCTGAGTCTGACTCAGACAGACCAGCTGGCTGCAGCATGCCGCAATGGCCGGCACGAAACCGCGGCACACTGTGCCCACTCCCTTGGCATCCCTCACTGGCACAGGTCTGCAACCTGGAATGGCAGAAAGAGTAGTGTCATCTGTCTGACGCATCTGCACTTTCGCACAGGTATACAATGCGGCAGCAAAGCCGGTGGAGGACTTTTTCCGAGAGCATGGCACGCTGCTGGACTTTGACATCTACGGCGGCATCCCGGAGACCATGCCGCGCCTGCTGCACGCCGTCGGCCCCTTCCACACCGCCGTCAGCCGCAGCAGCCAGCAGCGCGCCACCGTCAGCTGAGTGTGCCCGTTGCGGGAATGGGAATGTACGGGGACGAGTACAAGTGGGAGCAGGGCTTCAGGCGGGGACGACCGCGCAGACAGAAAGGATTCTAGCCGGCTTGTGCTGGGCAGCAATTGCGGGGCAACACGCGTCTGTCTCTCTAGAGCCTGCCCGGTTGGGCAGGCGCTCAGGTTCTCTATATCCCAGGACGTAGGGCTTCAGGTATTAGCGTATTGAATTGCAATTTGGTCGTGTGAAATTGGGGATTTTGGTTGGCGTGTTCCATGGCACTGCGACCCCAGGCGAGGCTCACAGAGCAGAATCGAAGTCGGCAGCTTGTAGTGATTGCAGCGATTGGGCCTGGTGTGCCGTTCCTGTTTTGGAACACGCTCTGCACCTGTGTGTACCTCATCGACACAGTCCGCCGCCACCCACAGAGAAACATGCCCCTCATGCACAAGCCAGAGTGCGAGGCATCGCGAGGTCTTCTGGAGAGCATCACACCGCAGTAGGTATTTCTAGCCGTCAAATGTCGCACCAACTCATAGATCCGTACGACTGTGGCACCCAACGCATTTCAGACAGGAAACGTCAGCCAGGTTTGGAAGGTATGCCGTGGACTACGCCTCGCCGCCGAGCGAATTGATCTCCTGTATGAGGCCGGCCTCGGAGGCCAGCTTTGCCCGTTGGTCCGCGTCCAGGCCGTTGGCCGTCCCCTCCTTTGCCACCTTCTCCTTAAGCTGCTGCACCTATAGCGTGAAACGGCAATATGAGCACAGTGCATTCGGTGGACGCTTGCATCTGTGCGCACGGCTGACACTGAACAATCTCAGCGGTGCAACAATCTCAGCGGTTAAGGAATGCAAGCTGTAGGCAGGGAATTCAGGCGAGCCCGGATTGGGCACGCCAAGAACCTATCGGCAAGCAGGAGCTGCTGCAGCAACTCGCCTGCCGCAGCTTCTTCTGCAGGTTGCGAACACGCTTTGCAGCATCCGCACCGCCATCCGCAGCCGCTGCGCCACTCGCCGCTGGCGGCTGGGCTGCTGCTGCACCGCCAGATGTTGACAGCTGCGGGACCTCTGCGCAACACGGAATGCTGCTATGACCATTTACATGTGCAGGCCCGACCGGCTGGGGCGTCGAGTTGCTGTTTTGGTTGCATGGGGTGTAGGCAGCCTGAACCATGGCGGCTCCATTGCGACAGCTCCTCGGTATGTCGCGAGCTGCACTGGTCCGTTTCAGGATGAAGCAATCCATTGACGCCAACAAGGTGATGCAAATGCATGGACGCAGATTTCACCCTTTGTGACGTCTGCTGCGCCGTCGCCTGATGCTGTGTCACCCTCCTGGCCGCCAGCCGCCTTCTTCCGGGCTCGCTTTGCCGCGTTCTTCGACGATGCCGTGGATGCCGGCGCCGCACCACCTGGCACCAGGGTTCGGCCCGCCGCCGCCGCCGCACTGGCCTTGCCGGCGCGCTCGTGGCGCTCGTAGGCGGCGCTGAAGTCGGGCTCCGCCGCCGCGGGATTCGCGGCGCCGCCGGCGGCGCGCCGCGCCGGGGGCACGTAGCCGCCGCCGGTCTTGGGCGCCGCCGGCTGCTGGATGGCGGAAGCAGACGCCGCGGCGGCTGTGCTAGCGCGCGGCGACGACGGGCGGTCCTCGAAGCCGGCTGCAAGCAGCATGACATCGATTGTTGGTGACTTCCGACAATGTCGAACCTGTCGCCGATGAATGTCGCCTTGCTCACATCCTGCCGCGGCTCCTTCTGCCAACAGCCAGGCCGATGCATGTGTCCTGCCTATTTGCCAATCACGTCCTCTGTCCATTCAGCAACGCACAACTGGAGTACTGGAATAAGGGCAATCTGGTGACGTGCAGACATGCTGAACATCAAGCCCGCTAAAAGCAAAAAGCAAAGCGCACCAGCGGGCGCGGGCAGCCACAGCGCCTCCAGGAGCTCCTCGCCGCGCTGCTGCGCGATGAGCGTGCCATCGTGGCGGTACACGTAGAAGGCGTTGTCCACGCGCAGGCGCGGCGCCAGCGTCGCCGTCAGCAGGTGCCTCCCGTCCGGTGCCCACTCCAGGGTGACGCCGTTGTTCGCCCTGCGTATGTTATCTAAACACATGTCTTGCTTTCCATGCTGGCGGCTTTGCTGCCACCAGAGGCATGCATCGCGACCTTGGTTGGTGCACAGGCTATGCTGCGCCGCGTCACACGCCCTGCGGGAGGCTGGCTGGCTGGTACGCGACAGGCATGCGGTCTTTAGGCTTTCACCAGACGAGACGATTCGAATGCCGGACCTGGTTGGCGGCCAGCTGCTTCCACCTGCCGTCGGCCTTGCGCTTGCAATACAGGTTCCACTTACAGAGTTTTCAGCGCATTCATCGAGGGAATTCATTTGGAACACGAACCCGGTGGTAGCCAGCTGGTTCCACTTACCGTCGGCCTTGCACTCGTCCCAACAACACATGTCGTGTCATGGTTTTAATTGGATGCCACCATTCGAGGCCGCACCCTGGTGGCGACCAGCAGCTTCCACTTGCCGTCGGCCTTGCACTCGTAGACCACCAGGTCGCAAGTAGCCAAAGCTTTGTAAAGAAACCATATCCGAGGAAGCACCTGGTAGCTGCAAGCTGCTTCCACTTGCCGTCGGCCTTGCGCTCGTAGAAGACCAGGTCGCCGGGCAGGTTGCCAAATCCTGCGAGCGCCAGGAAGCGGCCCCAGGCGTTGAAGCGCACGATGTTGTGCGGCCCAGCCCCCAGGTCCGCCACCTGCTTGCACCTGCGCACCATTTCCGGCGCGTAGTAGTGGCGCGATGGCGAAGGGTGAACAGCATCTGATGAACCGCGCCTGGAAAAGACGCAGCCGGCACGCTGGTGCGCGACTTCCTCGCCAAAAGCAATGCCCAGCTAATGCGCTTACTTGGAATCGAAGACGAGGGTCTGCGCGGGCATGAAGCCGGCAACGACAGCGAACGCCGAGCCGTCGGGCGCCCAGGCCGCGTCGTGCACCGGCCCCTCCTTCAGCGGCACCAGGCAGTCCGCCACGCCGCGCACCGACTGCGGTCACGCACAATGGGACTCTCATTTTGGGAAGGACATACGACTTGGCTGCGACACTTGCTGTGCACCAGTTGCTCCTTCAGCGGCACCAGGCAGTCCGCCACGCCGCGCACTGACTGCAGCCATGCGGCATGTGTTTTGGTCCATATATGTATCTCCCGATTGCTACTGTGCCTCGATCCTGTTGTGGACCGGCCCACCTTTTGGTGGATTGGTGGCACCAGGCAGTTCGCGCCATGCCGTGCACAGCTTATGGTCACACTAAGTAAGTGAAAAGCGTCCAAAAACCTTTGCAAGATGACATCATCCTCCATCGGGCCGGTGCGCCGATCCTGCTGCACCCTGCGCGATCTCGGAGGTGTACAGCACCACGACTGTCCAACAAGGTCGCATGCTCATGTCAAGCTTGAAGTGGCAGGGGTTTCGAGGTGCGGCGGCGCACCGACAGGAAGTGGAGCTTGGTCTCGCCATAGTAGCTCTTGTTGGTGGCGTCAGTGTCGGCCGACGTCTCAGCCAGCAGCGCGCCGCCGCCTGCCGCCCACGTCAGCTTCACCTGGCTCGCCTGCCGTCATCACAGCATATGCATCACAACGCCATGTGTCTATACATTATCAGACCTTCAGGCATTGTGTAGATGCACAGGCAGTAATAAAGCCGCGCAGCAGCAAGCACACGGCCACGCAGTCGCTCGGACTGCGGGCACAGGCAGGTTGCGTCAGTGACCAAGCGCCAATGGCTTGACACCAAGCCGCGCACCCGGAAGAAGCTGCGGCGGCACATCGGCGGCGGCGCGTCGCCCGACTTGACCAGCTGCGTGTGGTCATAGATGGCCACGAAGCCTGCACATCAAGCACAAGTTTTGGCAAAGGTGAGTTGCACAACATTATCACTTCAGATCGTCTGCCATGCCGTCCCCTAATCGGCACAGACAAATGCGCTGGGGCCACAGGCTCTGCAGGTCACAGTCATGCCACAACCGAGGTAGTCCTGCCGTAGGCCGGAGGCGCGCACCAGGGCTGCCCTTGGCCTCAGGAACGTATGCGGCGAGGTGGGGGCCGCCGCCTGGCGCCACCGCAAATCCGCCCAGCCCCTTCAGGTGCAGCTTCCGCAGGATGCCTGCGGCGCAGATTGCGTCCTCTTGTCGAAGAAGGTTCTCTGGCCCAATGTGAAGCAAAGCAGTGCGGCTGTGCTGCAGGCGCATTGACATGCTCCTGCGTCGGTGCGACGCTGTGTGCCGAACGGCATTCTCGCTGTGCAGCAACTGCGAAATAGTACCCTCGCTGCCGCCTACCTGCACGCCTGGTACCCTGTGTATCTGCATGCAGACACACAACGCGAGCACGTAACACACGAAAGGGCTCTTACCTGCAGCAAATTCGCGCGGTTTGTACACGTTGACGGCGTTGGGCTGCGCATGGAACGCGAGATCCTCCTCCGGCGACAGCTGGATCGCCGGCCAGGCCTCCTTGCTCCAGCTCTTCTGGAACAGCTGCAGCAGCACCTCCCCCGTCGCCAGGTCCCACAGCTGCGCAGCGCAGATTGAGGCGCCGGTCAGCTTCCCAGGATTGCAAGACGTGTATTGAGACGCTGATTTGAGGCGGCCATGCCCTCACCATAACATTGTCCTAGCGGTGTGCCGTTCAGCGCGAGCTCTCCGCAGCATGCGTCTGGTCTGCCAGGCCCAGCAGTCTGATGTCTTTCATGGACGTTCATTTGCGCCCATGCAAGTCGGCAGACCACTGAAGGCAAACGACAGACCTTGAGGTTCTTGTGGGCGTTGCCCTTTTCCCGGTCCACGCGCTCGTACGTCTGCATCAGGCCGCCCTTGGGCGACCAAGCCAGCGCAATGGCGCCCTTCACGTCCACGCTGCCCACCTGCCGATGAAAGATTCCACTATTGGCCCAGCGCAGCATGCTGCCTGAATGCCAGGCCCTGCTGATGCCTGCTCCTCTGTGGAAATGTAGGTATATTCATCATCGTGTGATCGCTTGCGCCTTGCATCCTGCTCCGTCCGATGGTCGAGGTGCTCCGTCCATGATCTACAGAAGTGACACCGGAACATCTGGACACGCAGAGCAAATGTCCACCTTCTCCTCGGTCGCTGTGTCGTAGATGGTGATGCCCTCGATGGTGAGCCCCGCAAAGCGCGTGCCGTCGGGGCTGAGCTCCACCTTGTTGAGCGCCACGCTGCACAGGAGTCTCTTTCAACATGAGGGCTGCTAGGACCCAGCACGCCCAACCTGACGGCAGGGGCGCACTGCGACAGGATTGCAGTGCCGGCAATGTCGGCAGAGCCCGTCTGCCCGTGAGATGTACTGTGCATGGTGAGGACGAGCATCGCCCACGCATTGGGGAGCGTGAATGCACAGGAAACAGGCCAAGGATGCATGCAGCCGGGCATTCGGGTCGGCGGCGCATGCCAACACCGCCACTCACCCCCTGAACTTGCTGCTGGGCTTGACGTCTGGAACCCCATTATATATAGTAGCCTTGTCAGGTTGACGGACTGCAGGAACGAAGACATTGTCAGCTTGCAACCTTCGACAAAGGCGCGCGGTCAAGTCATGCGCTGATGCAGGCTGGCCCAGATGCATGGCAGCGCACCCAGCACTTTCAGATCCGCCACCGCCATGGCATAGGTTCTTCACTGCTGTTATCTCCAGCAGCTTGGTCTTCGTTCTAGTGCACGTGCACTCGACTTCAGCCGTCGGGTGAGGCTCCCACCCGATCACAGGCTGTCACCGTCGCTGGCGCTCAGACCACACGCTGGCGCTCAGACCACAAGCAATCAGGTTGAGCAGCAATCAGGTCCGCTTCCTGGGCCAGGATCACGCTGCACATGAATGTGAAAGCGCTGCATGAGTGCATGCAAGCAGTGTGGGCAGATTAATTCACTCGGTGTGTTTGTAATTAATTAATTAAAAACACGATGTTATTAATTATGTTACTAATCCCTTCCTGACCGCCACTGAAGCTGAAACACCTCGGGAAAAGTCG
>JAABUL010000283.1_pt1 | contig 110051 bp, 218 predicted proteins | sample 5559151 | NCBI WGS metagenome assembly JAABUL01 (sample SAMN10711876, study PRJNA513368) | rock metagenome | isolation source: Antarctica rocks | place: Antarctica: Victoria Land, Pudding Butte sud | reverse complement strand
AGTGGCCATGTGCCGCATGAACGTGGGGCCGCTGTCGCGGCAGCCGACTTGACGATGGCGGCAGCAAAGAAATGGGGGACGAATGGTGGCATGGAGGCAAAGGGGATGATGGCAAAAGGAAGAAAAAGAAAAACAAAAACAAAAACAAAAACAAAGAAAAGTTGACAATGGTGTCCGCAGCGGCAGAGTTAACGCAGCAACTCCTTTTCACCAGGGTTTGACCGATTTGGGGTGCTCAATTTTGACCTTTATGAACACTAATCAGCCTGAGTGAGGCTGGGACAGTGTAATATCTCTCTCTCTCTCTTGATTGACAGTGGAGCGGCCGATTCACTGCAGCGAGATATCGACATAATGTGGTAAGATTGTCGCGTACATGCATCATGTACTGCTGAACGCTCTTCTAGGTAGATCATCTGCCGCATGCGGAGCCGAACTGGGGAGCAACATGTACAGTAGCAGTGCCGATGTCCAGTTGAAGTCAGGGTGGGTCTGCGCCGCTATCATTGGCAAGCGTGCATGCGTGCGCCATCTGAACGTCGACTCCCTCAGTCTCGGGAGGTACTGGAACACATTGCGTTCTAGACGAGCATACGTTGGGCTCTACTGAAACTTCAACAGTTCGGTGTGGTAGCCAACTTTTCACTGCCTGAAGACCGGAATGCCAGGAGAGCACATTGCCATGCTGCGCCGAGAGGAACACCGTAATATCTTGCACTGGCGCTCGCCACTCGTGGCTTTGCAAGGTCATTCTCTGTTGCACAGCCAACTATTGCGGCAGGTTTGCAAAATATCTGCCGGGCATTGACAGCTTGCAACTGCCAGTCACACTTCCATCAAGTTTTGCACTGGTATCTGTGGCATCGTTGATATTCGGTTTCAAGTCAGTCGATCGTTCTGCATTTCAAGGCAGTTGATGCACCGCTTCGGAGCTCGTAGCCATGCTCATGCACCGCGGTCAATTGTGCGGCACGGGCAGCGGGCCAATATCCTGTCGACGCACGACACCTGCACAACACGCAGCTAGACTGCCGCTCTGCCGCGCAGCTCAGACGCCAGACATCTCAGACACGCCGCTGCGCATCTGGGCCGTCAGCGACATTCACACGGACTATGCAGGAAACTTGGAATGGGTATGGTCGCTGGCGCACCGCGGCTTCGGGTGCGTCCTGCATCAGCAGCATCGGCATGTGCTTGGCAGTATATAATGCAGGAAAACCGGAAACTGCTCAGGAACTGGACCACCGGTGCTGAGCCTTTGGTTGCTGACGCGTGTTGACGCCTCTGCAGGCCGTCGGACGTGCTGCTGCTTGCTGGCGACGCGTCGGAGGACATCAGGGTGCTGCGGCTGACGCTGACGTGCTTGCGCGATACCTTTGGAAAGGTGTTCTTCCTGCCGGGCAACCATGAGCTGTGGCTGCGGGGTGGCGCCGAGGACCCGCGGTGGGTGTTGCCGACTGTCGGAGACCCATGCCTCCGCTTCTGCAACAGCTTGCGGAAGCTGCATGCATGAATGTCATGACTTGTGTATGAGATTGTGTGCCACGACGGCCAGGCGGTGACACAGCCGCTGTCTTGCTGTGACGCAGGAACGGCGGCGCCTGCGACTCGTGGGAGAAGATGCAGCTGATCTTCCAGCTGTGCACCGAGCTGGGCATCTCCTCCAGGTCTGTTTTCTCCTGTTGAATGTTGACAGCGGCATGACAGCGTGAGGACTTCTCAGATCTGCTGGGTATGTCGCAACGGCGTGCGTCCATCGGCCAACGGGGCTGAAGCATGCACCCCTGACTGCGATTGCTGCATGTGAAACAGCTGCTTGGCCTGTGGCAATGGACGTGGGAATATGATGGACACCACACCGACATGCCGATGTCTGCTGCCGTGCAGGCCGGAGCGGCTAGGGGATGTGTGGGTGGTGCCGCTTCAGAGTTGGCATCATCGCACTTTTGACATGGAGCCCGAGGTGCCAGGCCTGCCGGCGGCCGCGGTGCTGGCCATCCATGACTATGCCGCCTGCGTCTGGCCCGACTTCATTCCAGGCAGGCCCTCTGCTGTCACGCAGATTAAGCTGAATTCGCCGCCTGCGTCTGGCCGGACTTCGTCACAGGCAGCCCCGCTGCTGTGGCAAATGCTCAAGCGAAAATATGCCTCCGCCTGGCCGGACTTCATCCTAGCCAGGCACCCCTGCGCTGTCCACGTGAATCTTAGCTAAACATGCCACCTGCGCCCAGACAATCCCCAGCGGGCGTCTTCGCCCCAGTGTCCTCTGCGACCCAGTGTTCTCTGCGCCCCAGTGTTATGCGTTTTATGTTGTGCTTGCCACCTGACATTTGGAAGCTACATGCGAATTGTGTTGTGCACAGACGGGAGTCCGCCAGCAATGCCCACCTACACCGCCGACACAACGCTGCCATGGCGGCGATGCTGTGACCTGCCAGCCTGCCTGATACCCTGCAGGCGGTAGCAAGGCAGGCAGCCTGGGCTTGGCGCAGTGGATGGATGGCCTCAATGAGGGCATCTGGGACGAGGCGCAGCGGGACTCCTGCGATGTCATCTCGCTGTCGCATTTCCTGCCGCACCAGGCGAGTACTCGCATAATTTGCCTGCTGTTTTTCGTGGGTCTTGTGATAAAATGAGCTTAGAAACGAGCTATGACTGTCAGGTGGTGACTGCTGACGGTCATGCCCATGCATCGCAGGAACTGCTGCCAGAGAAACGCTTCCTGTACTTCCCTCATCTGGCCAAGGCCGCAGGTGACAGCTTGTACTAAATGGTTTTTTTTGTACGATGCTGTGGCAGGCCTGGCATGTGATTTGCTGTATTCTCGACCATGGATCCCACCGCTGCAGGCTCAGACCCGCTGGCTGCGCGTCTCGCGGCCCTGCGGTCAGACATACACGTGTTTGGGCACACACACTTCAGCTGGAACATGAGCCTCCACGGTGCGCTTTCGCCGCCACGTCGCCGATGGCTCAAACAGCAGAAAAACAGCTACTGGCCGTGGTGTTCACCTGCAGAGGAAGTGTCTCCAGTGGTCAGTCTCCAGTGGTCCTAGTTGCAATGGGGTTTGAAGCTTTCTGTGGTCTGCAGGCACGCGTTACATCCAGGCGCCACTGGCGTATCCCTCTGAGCGGCGGAGGCGGCTGCCATCGTTGTCATTTCAGGCCGCCTCCGACGACCAGACGCCTGCGCAGGTGCGATGACTCGGAAATATGTTGGAAACCAAGAGCATGGTGCGCTGAAAAGTGCCAGCCCTGCCAGTGCTGCGGCAGCTGCGTGTCTGTCAATCAGCAGCCGCAGCAGCTTCATCAGAGATGGAAAACAGACACACAGGACCTAATGCTCTCTCAGGGTGCCGCACAGGATTCCGCTGCCAGAGGCAACGCCGCGCCGCCGGAGTGGCTGCCAGTGCTGATCTACACCGCCGATGCGGCGGGTGAGGCACGCCGGGCTTCATCCCCTGCAGACGCGAGGCATCAACCCGGCAATGGCGCGGTGCCGCAGCGGGACGGCGCGCATTCTGGCACCAAATTTGGCACAGACGCGGGTGCAGATGCGGCGGGGGCAGGCGCGGGCGACGGTGCTGTGCAGCTGCGGCATGGGCGGGTGTGCGCGCAACACCTCAAGGCGCACTGGTCAGAGTACTACAAATCGAATCCGCGGGAGCCAGGGAACACGCAGCTAGCGCCCTGGGTTGAGAAAGCGTTCCAGCGGCGGCGGCAGCGGCGCAGGGGGACCGCGGCGGGCAGCGGGGACTGAGAACAATGCATGATCGACATTCGTGTGAACCCACTTGCTACATGCAAGGGCCATGAAATGCTTTCCGTCATTCGGACACTGACAGCGGTTCAGGATGTACCATATACCTAATCGCCATGCGAGTGATGCAAGTGGGGGTTTGTGAGCATTGACGTGAACGAGGCCGGTTTCACTGTGACATACGTCAGAAAGTGAGCAAAAGTTGATAGCGCTGCCAATCCTGCCTACTGGATCACCAAATTTGTTCATCCTGCAGAGTGTGATATGGAAAGCCTGCCGCATGCACGTCGCCACAGGCGGGGAGAGAGCATGCTCCGGCCGGGCGGCGCCGGTGCCGCCACCCTTGACGCGTCACTGCGGCGTGGCGGCGTCGGGGCTGGGCGCCCTCATCCGTGCATCCTGGATGTCCTGAAGTGACGAAGCAGAACAAAACCAGTCAATGCTCCACAGCACAGCCCCCTTGACCAGCCTTGGCGCACGATAGGTCTGGACAGTGACTACCTTCCCATCTCTCGCCGGCCTCAAGACCTCAGCAGATTCCACCCTCAGCAGGTCCCGCCCCATGGCGGGTTACCGCCTCGGCGGCTTGGCCCCCGAAATAGGTGTCCAAAAGACCAGGGATGGGCTCAACTGACAATGTGTGGAAACCCTGCAAAACCCGTCACCTGCAGCTCGGCGGCGGCGCGCTGCTCGGGGGAGAGGCCGGCGCGCTCCTTCCAAAACTCCACCTGCCATACACGCATTCTTTGTTGAGTATTTCTTTCCTTGCAAACGTCGGTTTATACTGTTGCACCTTTGTTTGTTTGCTGCAGTTCGCTCCCGCCGGAGCCTTGCCAGAGGCCAGTAGGCCTATCCGAGCATGATGCATTGTTCATTTCATTTTTTCATTTCATTTACCTGCTGCCGCAGCCGCACCACGTCCTTGCTGACCTCGTTGCGCGACACGTCGTTCTTGATCGTGCGCACCCGCGTCGCGTACTGCAGCGCACAAGAAAGACCAGTCAGGCCTCAGCCTGTTCCATCGTTGGTTGTGCAGCATCGCCAATGCTGGGCACATCATCCGCACGCTCCTTGTGGGAGCTGTGCTGGCAGAGGCATCACATGCCTGTTGTGGCTGCATGCATGTTTCCACCGGACAAATGGCGGACATGATCCCATCTCTGTACGACATGCGGAATCTCGAGCCTCAACATGCCGCAACACACGTGTCGCAATGGACATGCCGCCGGCCGGGAACGTGAAAGCGCACCTGCAGCGAGGTCTGCGTCTCGTCCAGGTTGGAGTCGGTGGGCGACACGTTGACAAACATGAGCGTCTTGGCGGTGCCGCCCAGGCTGTCGCTCATCAGCATCGTCAGCTTGTGGTTGCGGTATGGTATGTGCGCCTGCGCCGGCGCGACAGCCAGCTGTCAGCTGCACGCGTCACCATCTATGCTTTTGTGTTAATGAGAAGGCACCGGCAAGCAGGAACAGCAGCTGCCTCCTGTCTAGTGGCGACTGCGCCAACTGGCGTCCCAGATTCTGACAGGAGGCGGAAGGCCCTGAGTGCGCAACAGCGTGCAATGTGCTTGGCTTTGATCCAAATCATAATCAAGCGGTAAACTCGGCCTGGTCTGCCCTCCTGCACGCACCGACTCCCCGGCGAGAGCGGCGATGACGTCGCCCAGCGCCGAGAGCGCAGCAGGAACACCACAACTTCACTCATTTCAGCCAGGCAGGCAGTAAATTCCTCACCGACTCGCCGGCGAGAGCGGCGATGACGTCGCCCAGCGCCGACAGCGACTTGTTGATGGCCTGCGCCTCCTTCAGCTGCTCACCCGCGCTGCCGCTCTTCTTCACCCTGTGGAGACACCGCGGCGCTCAGGATGTCGGCTCAAGGAGCCAGGGAAGAACCTTCCTGGCGCCATTGAAAGTGTTCTGCATCCATCCAGGCAGTGCTTATCATTTCGACGTGGCAGCATTGTTGGAGCGACCGCTGTCCGGTGCAAGGCTGCATCCGCCATGACCGCGGGCCGGCAAAGGCGCATTTCCTGGCGAGAGCAACCATGTGATCTGCGCCTGCACACAGGATGCAGAGAACGGTCAGGTAACGCGCACCGTTCGGAGCCGGCGAGGTCGACGAAGCTGAGCTTGCCGCGCGTGACGTTCTGCGTCTGTAGGTTGGTGGACGAGATGATGATCGACACGATCAGGTGGCTGCGGCTGGACTCCCGGTTCATCTGCAGGGCAGGATAATTCCTTTTGGTGATTGTGGAGATGGGCAACCCATGATCAAGATGCTACCAGCTAGGGATGCCGCGACAGCTGTGCATCTCAGCTGCGATGCCTGGTCCCATCAGACCACTTCAACGGCAAAATGCAGCGGCCCAGGAGAGGGCGCTCTGCAGACGTGCGCCTCACTGCTTCCAGAAGAAAATCAGGTCGCTGCACTCGTGCCGACGCCCTCCTCCTGCGCTGCACAGGGGCAGGACCGGCGGCGGGAGGGTTGTGCGAGCGCCGGGACGCCCTGGGCACATAGAGAATTAAAAGTAGCACCTCAGATAGCCTGGGTGGCAAGGGCAGACCTGAGTGGCGGACACATGGCGGCTCTTCTGGCCGGCCTCGATGACGGCCCACAGCTGCTTGGCGGAGGTGACCTCCACCACCGTGGCGCCGGGCACCACCACCATGCCCTTGGCGTCCTTCTTGATCTCCAGCTTCGCGCCCTTCCCCGCCTGCAGACAAACATGGTGCTCGTGTTGGAGATGTCATAACAGCTGGCTTTCCTGCCGTCCCGTTGGAGCCTGCTCATGTGCTGCTTGCCATGATGGTGCGTTCATCAGAGCTCGTTGTCAAGGATAGGTGCGACCAAGTCAACAGACGACGACATCATATCGAGGCGCAGCACAGCACTCGGCCATCCCACGATACTGGCAACTGAGATCCACGGCTGAGGTTCATCATTGAGTGCGCGGACCTCGGGGGCGGCCTTGCGGTCGGGCGGCGGGCGCAGCAGGTCGCACAGGTCGTCCTGGTACAGCTCCAGCATGTACGCCGACACTGAGAAGCTGGCCTTCCTCGTGTCCGCGTTCAGCACTGCACCGCAAATACGTCAGCTGCAACAAATGGGTACTACATATTGCAGCATGTATGCCGAAACCGAAAACCTGGCCTTCCTCGTATCCGCGCCCAGCACTGCACCGCATGCACATCCCAGATGGCTTCCTCATCGGCTCAAATCCGGAACTGGCAATTCAGATCATTATCGCGCTCTGAGTATGCACAACGCGCTGAGTACACACACAAGAATAAGGCGGCAGCTCAACAGCCTCCTGCAGAGTGCAGATAAAGGTGGAAGGAGCACGGGAGATGGGAGACTGACCTCGGAACAGCTCCTCGACGCCGCGCGGCGCCAGGCCAGGCGCCTTGGGGTTGCCCGCCATCGTGTGCGTCTTGCCTGTAGGACAGCAGATAACAACCGGATGTCAGACTTCCATCCAGCAGAGAGCAGCGAGTTGAGCAGAACGCCGCACCAAATGCTGAACGTCACATTGCATGGCATCGAGCCAGGCTTATTTTCTCTTAACTGGAACCATATCTGACACGTGTTGACGTGTTTGGAATCAAACACGGAGGCACGATGTCCTCTGCGCACCGGAGCCGGTCTGGCCGTAGGCAAAGATGCAGACGTTGAAGCCGTCCACGGCGGAGCGCACTAAGTGCTTCGTGTCCTCGAACACCTGTGCCGCACAGCATTTAGTTGAATGCCGGAGCTTACAAACATGGCACATATCGTTACAGACGCCTGCCAGCTGCACTTGTACATCACAATGGACGTCGTGTGGACAGCAGCAAGCCCCTCCATTCCATTTGCACTAAAAGCAGCATGACGCAATGAGAGCGAAAGGCGCCTGCTGCCCTCCACAGCACCTGCTCCTGTGAGGCCTCCGGCGAGAAGACAGCGTCAAAGTTGTACTCGCGCGGCGCGCCCTTCCACATGTGCGTCACCGTGAGCTCGTCCGGCACCACCAGCGCGGGCGCCTGCCCCTTTGCCGCCTCAAATTCCAGCATCGGCCGGATGCGCGCAAACACCCGGATCTTGCCCTGCAGGCAAATTGACTCCGAATGGTTTTTCTGTGCCCCGTTTCTGTTGCAGGTGCTGACAGCTGAAGGCGCAGCCTGGCGACGGGGCCGCGACGCCACGCCTCCCCTTGAGTTGGGGGAGCCCGCGCAGGGGGGCGGCTCATGGTCACAGCTGGTGAGCAGGCCTGTAAAGCGCTCATGCAGTGACATTCCCACATCGACTGCAACGCGTGATCCACGCCCGTGCATCATCTGCATTTCCTGGGTGCGGAACAACAATACAGGTTCATTTGGCAGCACCTTGAGGTCCTCCATGGCGTTGTGGGTCTTTTTGCGGGCGAGGGCCTCGTCGCGGTACAGGCGGTCCAGCTCGTCCAGGCGGCGCGCCTGCGTCTCAATGAGCGCCGCCTGCCCCTTCTCCCGCCGCGCCACGTCCTCCCGCAGCTCCCGCAGCTCCTCCAGCTCCGCCATCTCGCCCTTGAACTGCGCTCGGATTGAAAGGAGGAATGTCAGAAGGAAAGCGGAAAGGTATAAGCTGTTTTGCCCATCGGTTGTGCCACGCCATGTCCTCCCACAGCCCCCGCAGCTCCTCAGCTCCGCCATGTCGCCCTTGAAACTGCGTCGGGTTTGGAAGGGAAGACGGTGAAAGGAGTCGAAAGGGATATGATAAAAGGAATTAAGACTGAGGATTCAAGTTGTGCCCATTGATTGCGCCGCGCCACGTCCTCCTGCAGCTCCCGCAGCTCCTCCAGCTCTGCCATGACGTTCTTGAATTGCAGGCTCCAATATTGAAAGGAACATCAAAAAGGCAATCGCAGGAGACCTTGCCCCCTTCGGTTGTGCCACGCCACGTTCCACCGCAGCTCCCCAGCTGCGCCAATCCTGCTAGTGCTCGAACGTTGGAACAAACATCCAAGGGGACAATTATATTTGACGTGCGCTTGGCGCCAGGCAATTCCTTGTAGATGGGGCAAGGCCCTCTTTCCTCTTGCGGCACCCTTGCAGTTGTCAACCCAAAAGTCAACGGCAATACAACACCCTCACCTGGTTGAGCTGGCCCTGCGCCTCGGCCAGCTGTCCCTGCGTTGCAGCCAGCTCCTGCACCATGCCGTTGACCTGGCCATCCTTGGCGGTCAGCTGCGCCTTCAGCTCCGCACGCGCTGCCGCCAGCTCCGCGCCCGCCTTCTCCACCTAACGAAACAATAAACAACAATGAAACAGCGCCTGTTTGGGGTGTTGGTACCAATCAGCTCGGCGCCCGCCTTGTCCATTGTGATGATGCCTTGGTGTCCAAACGAATCCGAGGGCTGCTGCTGCTAAGAAACTAAGAGGTCAGTCAAGCATCAAGACAAACCTACTGTACAGATGAAGAAAAATGACAGGGGCAATCGGTGGAAAGAAGTGTTACTGTACCTCGGCCTCCCGAGCCGCGCCCTGCCGTGCCAGCTTGCTCTGCAGCAGCTCCGCCTCCTGCCGCGCGTCGCGCACCGCCACCTCCTGCGCCCGCAGCCTGCGGGCGTGCAGGCAGATGTTTACGATCACCGCCTGTTCAATGAGCTATCACAGCACGGCTGTGCTAGGCAGCAGCCTGCGAGGCGTTGGTCACCAGCACACCGTTGAGTACGCTAGATAATGCCAAGATGCACAGGTTGCCCAAAAGTATGCAAAAACCAGCCAGCGGTGAGCGGCGACGATTGCAATTGATGATGAAAGCAATGTCTTGCAGCCGCACTTGTCGTTGGCGGCCTTGAGCTCGGCGGTCAGCGCGATGACCTTCTCCTCCAGCTGGCGGGTACGCTCCGACACCTCCGGTGGCGGCGGCGCGGCCACCTCCGCCACCGCCGCCGTCACCGCGATCTGCACCGCCTACGCGCAGATACCAGCAGGCCGCTCGAATGCAGAGTAGGGCTTTGAGAAAACGCTGCTGGAAGCGCACAGCAACGTTCATGGGGTGCAGCTCCCGCCCGACCTTGCAGCACCGACAGGCACTCGGAAAGAGCCGCATTGGCTAACTTTCTCACGGGGGGACACAAGCCGTGCATGCGCGCGTCATCATCGCAACCGCTCGCAACCGCTGCACCCACGGCTGGCCCACGGCGCTGCACCTGGTGCTTATCCTTGTGCGCGTTGGCCAGGTGGCTGCGCGCCGAATGCAGCTCCTTGGTCAGCGCCTCGCAGTCGCGCGCCAGGTGGTCCAGCCTGTCCATATCCGACTCCTGCACGACGTTTGAACCAGTGTTTATTGAGCATTTGCAATCAGCTGCATTCACGCCCTCAATGCAACGACATTTGCGCGCCAGGTGGTTCAGCCTGTCCACGTCCGACTCCTGCGGTGTATGTTTCCATGTATGTCAGAAATCAGCATCATTTACTACAGTATCTTCACCACAATTTTGTAACTCCAAGAGATATAAGGAACTTTATCCTTATTTGCGAAAAGAAAAATGGGTGTTGTCATATTACTTTTAATGGATTAGGCACCCCAAAAAAGTATTCGCCATCAGCCGGAACGGCGGTCGTGCAGCAAGAGGTCCACCCTGTCGTCCTACTTGTATAATTATCTACGAGATTATTAAAACAGAAATCTGCTCTGAGACACCATTAGCTGCGGAAGGATCGCGCCAAATGAAGGGGTCGGCTGACGGTTTTTGCGGCGTGCCTCTCAGATGCCCGCTCAGTAGACCTTTGCACAATGCAAGTGGCTTTAGGGGATATAGTGACCAGCTGCAGTCTCGAACCAGCGCCGCCCAAGAAGCCTTGATCTTGCTGCGGTTAATGCAGTTCAAATCAAAATCCACTCCACTCCACCCCAATCAGTATACCCACCTTGTTGCCGTCCTCCATGGCAAGCCGCTCCTGCGCCTCCGCCAGCGCCTCCTCCAGGCTCGCCTGCCGCGCCGTCGCCGCCGCCGCCGCTGCCTGCATCTGCTCCAGCCTGCAGGCAGAATGCAGGCAGCACTGTGAGTGACCCGGGCAGCAGCATGCACCAGCTGCTGTTGCTCTGCGGCCCCCGGCAGCACATGAGCTGTTGAAGCGGCCTCGAGTCGTGCGCGTCAAACAGCCATGCTCCTGCAGCTCCGTCCTACCTCCGTCCTGCCACCGTCCTGCCTGAGGTGCAAACTTTATTATAGCCTGGACATGTCTCTTACCATATGCGACAGCTGTGCAAAGCACGGCCCGCACCTGTTGTTGGCGGCGTCCAGCTTGGCCTGCATCTCGCTGATGTGGGCCTCGTAGCGGGGGCCGTAGCCGCCGTCGGCGGGCGCGCCGCCGGTCGCCGCGGCGCCAGCGCTACTGTCCGCGGCAATCGTCGCCTTGGCCTTGGTCAGCCGCTTCATCATGATGTCGTTGATATGCGTCTGCAGCGCCATGCAGATGTCCTCGCCCTGCGCACCCAGCAGACAGGGGCATCGGTGAGAGCACCAAATGGTCAGCTGAGTGTCGCCGAAGGCAGGCTCGGCACACGCCTGGCAAGTTCGTCTGATTCGACAAACCGTAGCAGCGGCCCTCCAGAAATTCACAGCGCGCGCAGCGAGCTCGCCCAGAGACAGACTGTGTTACCTGGCACGTGGCGCCACACACCCAGTCCCAACTTTGCCGCCTCCGGGTAGGCACCTGGCGGGTGTCGGTCTGGAAGAAGTGCAGCACGCCGGCCATGTGCACCTTGAAGGATTTTGCAGAGGAGCTGGAGCCGAACAACCTAGCAGCTGTCGCCACTCATGCAGTCTCGTATCGTTCGGGTTGTGCACCTGGCGGGTGTCGAACTGGAAGACGTGCAGCACGCCGGCGACGCGCATCTTGAAGAACACCGCTGAGGAGCTGGAGCCGAACTGCATGATGTCCCGCAGCTCCGCGCTGTGCAGGTACTCCTTGGGGACAGGCCGGAAGAAGTGCACGCCCCTGCACCACAGCAGGCAGCAGGACATCTTTTGCTCTCTTCCCAAACTTGGTGATGTGCACATAGTGTCGCCGCCTGTATGTAGCGATCACTGTGCTGCGGTCACTGCTCGCAGGCTGTCAAGCAACATGCACGGCAGGCGGCGTGCACCGCTTGTTGATGCCCAGGATGAGCTTGGCGGGCAGCAGCGCGATGGGGTCCTCGATGCGCTTGACGAAGAAGAAGGCCGAGTTACCTGCGGGCCGTGCACAACAGGCTGAGCCATGTGGCATACCACGAGTGAGATATGTCAGATTTGTCTGTGTGTGAGCCTTGCCCTGTCATGACTCCGCGAGGGCCAGCATGGGCGGCGGCCGCTGAGTGCCAAGGGACGCAGCACAGCCAGCAATGCTGCTGATCTTGCCTGCTTTCTCCTACATGACCTTCGATTGGATGATTGGGTGATTTTTGGGTCAGACTGCAATGACTAAGGGTGTGCGGCCCCAAGCGCGCCGTAGGGCAGGGAGCGCAGGATGCGCAGGAACTGCAGGCGGGCGTCCTCCTGCGTGAAGTTCTCCAGCGCCCGGTAGCGCGACCTGACGTCGTGCACCCACTCCTCCCGCGGCCTCGACATGAGCACCTGCCCGCCGGCACACCGCCTGGCGTCAGACGCTCGGAGCTTGCTGCTGGAGACGACCACTTGGTGCTGGCAGCCTGTCGGTCGGCTGTGCATGCTGGACGATGAAGAGGCAGGGCGCAAATGATCAGAACCGTCAGCGCATCAGGCGAATCCTGTCCTACAGGGAGTCTCATGAGGCTTGAGACTTAAACCTTGAGACATGTTTTTCTGCTCCGGACCTGCTTGGTGATGAAGCGCTCAGTGGCGCCCTCCAGCGCATCAGCGTTGTCCAGCAGCGTGGGCCCAAACTCCGCGTGTGTCTGCAGCGCCGCCATCTGCGCAGCGTCCTCCATGACCACGGGGTAGTTGCCCTGCGACGCACATGGAAGGTGAGTTGACATTCTGTGCCGGATCAAAAATGATGTCCAGGGCACCGTGTTGCAGATTTGCTGCTGAAATGCGCATGTGAAATGATATATGCGCACCCTGTGCTTGACGCGGCTGTGCCTTTGTCACAAAGACCACAGCTGAGCAGCGTTAAGGCTGCGCATTCGACAAGACGATCTGTCATGGCAGATCGAAGCATGCCCATGACATCAGGAGCAACTGTCAGCTGCAGTGCCCTGCAGGTGGTCGGAAACCTTTCTGCGAATGTCACAGGCAGGTGCTCGCCTGCAGGTAGTCGTGCTGCGCCTGCACGAAGGACAGGCTGATGAAGATGGGCTCGGAGATGGCCTCGTCCGTCTCCCGGAACATGCGCTTCTTGAACAGCAGCCGCGCCGCGTCGCCGCCCGCCACGGCCCTCGCCACTCGCCCCTCCGCCAGCACGTCAGCGATGTACCTGCAGCAAGGCGGTCTTGTTGGTTCTTTGAGCTTCATGGTTGCCTATCAGGGCATTTGGAGCGATTGGCGGCGCGGAGGCCGTAGATCAGTCAATGCACAGTCGCAAGCATGCAGCTGTTGCTACAGGGGTGCGATCGGGGCTTATACCACGATTACTGAGCAGGCAGCCGGACTCCTCCAAGCGCTTCCAGCGAGCAGATGCAATTACAAACATACCTGTGGTCGTCCAGCAGCACCGTCTCTTCCACCAGGCCCAGTGGCTGCCCGTCCTCGCCCTTGCCCGGCACCTGCGCAGTCACACTTCGAATGGGTTCAACAGTTTGAATCCATAACAGCAGTTCATCGCCAAAACACCCTGCTGCCTGGGCTGTCGATGAGATTGGAGTTGGATCGGAACACAGACCGGATATGGTTGGCACCACAGCTTGCCAGTGCAGCACAAGGCGCACCTTGCGGGACTCGAACAGGGTGAATGTCTCGTAGTTGGCGAGCTTGATGAGGCCCGCCAGCTGCGCGACGGCATCTGCCACCGTCGTCGCCATGTCCCACGCGATCTCCTCAAACGTCTCGTCCAGGAAGAACACCACCGCCGTCAGCGCGCGGCCGCCCAGCTGCGCCTCGATCTCCTCCGCCGTTGGTTGCTGCATCACGAGATGACAGGCGTGTCAGGTCGCAAAGCTATGGCGCGTGACTGCTGCGCTGCCGCCAGTGAGTGTCCCCCCCGCCAGTAAGTGTATGGACGGCTGTGCTGATCGGTTTCCCACTCCTGTTGGCGCCTTTGCTGCATCTGGGTTTTGGCCAGGACTGAGGAGCTGTCGGAGACAGCTGCGGCATTGGCATGGCACCCCAAAGCAATAAGCAGTGCTTGCGTACAATTGTGCAGTTTCCTTGCGGGCACCTGACGGCGGGGCCCAGCCTTGGTCGTGCGCTTGAGCGCACTCCAGGTCTTGGCGGCCCACTCGCGCGCCTCGCCGGCCGCCGCCGCCTGCCCCGGCGCCCCCGAGGAGTGCACGTACTCGCACACCAGCGCCACGAAGGAGCGCCCCGGCGGCGCCAGGCACGCCAGCAGGTAGAACAGCTGCCACGCGCGCACCACGGCCGGCCCTGGCGGGCTGCCCCGTGTCTGCTTCAGCAACTGCGGTCACGAATCATTAGAGGTTGTTGTACCTGGCCAACAACAGATCACAGGACCAAAAGAGGGGAAGGCAGCAGCAGTGTTCCTGCAGCAGCCGATAATCCAAACATCCTGCATGCTGAATGAGGCAGTCGCAAATGGCGGCAGCCCTGTCCTGCGTCAGCTGGTGAGCTGTGCTGCAGAAGTGGCCTTCTGGCGCATCAATTTTGTGCATGTCTGCGCCAGAACTCTGCATGGCGGCAGGCAAACGCTCACCTGCATGTACAGCTCGTCCCGCAGCTCGGGCCGCTTGATGGCCTGGTGCATGAGCTTGGCGGCGACCTCCACCCGCATCGCGTCGGGCAGCTGCTCTGCTCCAGGGCCCTCCGCCCCCACGCCCATGTACTTCTGCACGCCGCCAAACATCTTGACCGCCCGCGCCGAGTTGTCCGCCCCCAGCTTCAGCAGCGATGTCGGAATCGCGTCCTGCAAGGCGGCGAGAGCGGCAGGTTCAGAGGGCACAGCACCCTCGAGCTGCCGCGGCGGTTGCACTGGCAGAAATAAGGTGGGTTGTGCATGCACCTGTGTCTTGTTGACCGTTGCTGTGTGGAGGAGGCGCAGCCAGTGCAAGTGCATCCAATACGAATGGCGCCGCTGACATCACGACAGCGACATGCTGCAAAACAGCTCACCGACTGGTTGACGAGGATGTCGTCAAGCGTCAGCGCTGGAGCCGAGGGCGTCGCCAGCGCCGCAGGCTGCGGCGGCGTCAGCTTGCTGCTGGAGAACAGCCGCGAAAGCCGGCTGCCATTCGGGCGGCCGGAGGCAGCTTTGTTGTAGGACTCCACCTGTTTGATGAACGAGCATGCATTTGCTGTCCACCGCCAAAGCTGAGCTTTGCCCAGATCCCAGGTCAACGCTAACCGATGATTATATTGCCGAGCACACCAGCACGCAGGTCTAAAATGGGCAGCAGACTGGTTTTCAGTGCATCCAGCAGCACCTGGAAGAAATCCGTGACGCTCTCCAGGCCCTCCAGCCGAGGCGTGCATGGCGTTGCAGCCGGTGCGCCGTGCACCGACCCAGAGGACTGCACGCAACAGGCTCAACCTTTCGAGGTGGATTTTCATGAGATCCGTCCTGTTTAATTGCGTAAAGCGTCCTGTATGTCCCACAGCGCCTGAGCCTGGTACAGCAAATTGTCAAACGCAGCGGTGCACCTGTCTGGACGGGGTGGCAAGCTCCGTGGGCTGCTGCAACCTCGAGCCCTGCAGGACATGATCATGGCCTTGACACGTGCACCAAAAGGCAGCTGCATGGTCAGAAGACAGGCAAGGGACAGCAGCCAGCGCGACGGTGCGCGCCCTGGTGCCGTGTCCACTCACGCTCTCGAGGGGTCCAGGACCCGGCGGCCGTGGACTGGCTACGGCTGCGCTCATTCCCGCTTTCCTGCGCCGATGGGGAGTCAGTTCTGGATAAGTCCGCGGCGAGTCTGCCATCGCTGCTGTTGAAAGCTTGTGTGCTCAGGCTGCAGCCCCGCCAGCGATACTGCCGGCAGCCTCGTTTCGCATTCCGCTCTTCCACTAGAACCCGTGGAGACTGCAGACTCGAAACTGGTCCGAGCGCGCTGTCGCTGGTGCCAAATGCAGTCCCAGAGCGAAAATTTCCGACATCAAAACCTGAGCTTGCCAGGGGTCTGAGCACCTCAAATGCCTCAAAGCATCAGGTTGTTTCAGATTTTCCATCCCTGACGCATATCCGTGCCGGCTCGTGACCTGTAACCTCACAGTCAGCGTGCAGTGCGACTGTGGAGCGTGAACCAAGTACTGCACACCTATCATCGCTGCAACTTGCTCAGAATCGCTTCACCTTGATCAGACGCCACCTTGAAGATGATTGCACCGCCCTTTACTGGTCGGCAAACCAGGGTTCCGTTCCCCGTCCCACAAGCGGGAAGAAGGCTGGTGGCAACTTTTGCTGGGATCGCGCAGCAACGGACAGCGACAGGAAACAAAATTCGAATATCCAAACCAATCAAAAACAATCTTGCACTGCTGAGCCTCGGCCTCGCAACGTGGCGAGGTCTGTCGGGACTTCGAAAATTGAACATCGGTGCTGCCTCACTACTTCCTGTTTCTCGCCCGTGTTGTTATGAGACTGCCGTGGAGGACGGTAGAACCGGTGTCGCAATGGCGCGAAAATGTTGGACAGATTTGCATGCCGGTGTCGGTGCGGGGCAGCGCTGCAGCCGAGACACTGCGAATAGCTCTTTCTGAGGCCCTCTGTCCCCCTTCAAACGTTGTGCACGCACTCTGCCGGGCCAGTCGCTGCAGACGTCAGCTCGCCCAACGGGAGTAACTCGACAGCCCACTCAGCGTTGCCGGATCCACAATTCGGCCAGCGCACGCTCCGGGGCGGCGATCGTTGCGGTGCTTGACCTCGTATTGAACCACCCGGTCCCCGTGTCACAGTCGGTGCTGTTGCCGTTGCCAGCCAAGTCCTAACATCCGCCCGTGCAACCCTTGTGCACCTGAGCCCGGGCGGAGAGCGTTGGAAGCAGACCCCATGGCCGATCATGGGAGTCTTTGGCGAACTCCATAGGCCGCGCAGCCCTCCAGAGATGCTCACTGCGCCGGGCAAACTCAAATAGCCATCGACAGCTCGAGCATCCAGTCGAGGCCAGGCATGGCCAGCTGGGAGGACCAGCCTGTGGGGGGCGCCAGTCGAAGTGCGCAGGTCTTCGACGTGCCGCTGAACCACATCAGCGACAACGTTCCGGCGGAGCGTACGGTGGAGAGGAAGCCGTTCCTGCGCCGCAACACCGGCCTGCAGAAGCGTCTGGTCATGAGCAAGGAGAAGAAGTGAGCGTCACAGCGAATCCACCGTGAAAGCTTGTCTGACTTTCAGCATGCCTGTTCAAGTCCACTGCACCTTTGGGCGTGAACTCAGAGAGTTCATCGCTGATGCAGGTACATACCCAGGGGCGGCTTCCTGACGGAGGCGCATGACAATGGCGACATCCCGCCGCTCAACAGCCGCAGCACAGCACCCACATACGGCGCCCGCGGCCGCGCCAAGCCATCGTCAGCTGCGACCGCCAGGCCTTACGGCAAGCGCGGGCCCTCCCCCGCCGGCCGCAGGGTGCCCGCTGGAAGCGGCGCTGCGGCGCGGCCCGCAGCCGCTAAGGGGAGGGTGGCACCGGCGGCGGCGCCGGCGAGGGCAGCAGCCGCGAGGCCGGCGGCGGCTGCGAGGCCAGCAGCAGCGCCCCGTGCCGCCGCCGCCCCTCCCGCCAGGCAGGCCGCCAGCCGGCCGGCGGCGCAGCTCGATGACTGGGACCTGCAGCCGCCGGCCGGGCGCTCTGCCAGGGAGCCATACGATAACCATGCGGCTGCTGGCGAGGCAGGGCATGGGGAGGCACAATACGGCTTTGACGACCTGCCCATCCGCGCCGCGGCCGGCAGGCGCCACGCAGAGCAGCAACAGCAGCAGGATGATGCAGACCATCTGGTGAGGTTGTCCCGAGTTCCCTGCCTTTGTGCCCGCCATATTCCACCGCTAACATGTGATCGAGCTGAGCGCCTGCAGCTGTCGGAGCCCGCTGATGATCTGTCATTTCCGGCTTTTGGTGAACACACCTCCTGAAAAAGTCTGTGCTAACCCAACAAAACAGGAGCTGGACGACTTTGAGCGGCTGGAGCAGCAGGCGGCGCGCGATGCGGCCGTGCAGCGGCTGGCGACGGTCAACCGCTCCCGCGCCGGCAGCCGCGTCGGCAGCCGTGCCAGCAGCCGCCGCAGCTCCTGGGACGGCGAGCAGGCCCCCCACTGTGACGCCGGGTCGTCACTGCCGAACGGCTATGGGCGGCACGATGACGCCCGCGGCGACGGCGGACGGCCGCCACGGGGGGAGCCGCCAGCGAGGCGGCTGGCCAACGGCTATGCACATGAAACAGCACATGACGCAGCTTATGAGCCGCAAGAGGGCGCCCATGCGGCCAGCGGCCGCGACGCCCCGCATGAGTATGAGTCCGATGAGCACGGCCGCGGCGGCGGCGATCAGGGCGGCGGCAATGGCAGGGGCGGCTGCGGCGGTGTGCCAGAGTACGCCGCCGGTCCTCCCATGAGAATGTATCCGGACTCGGGCAGCAGGCGCAGCGCGGCGTCCACCCTGGAGCAGCTGGCGGCGCCGTCGCCCGCGCGCGAATCGCCAACGCGGCCGCACGCGCACACCAACGGCTACAGCCACACGAATGGCGGCGGCCAGGTGCGATTGCCGTCATGGCTGGTCAGGCTTACATTTGAGTCTCGAGCCCCACAAAAGGTCTTCTAGAAGGGTCTCGAGGATGCTGTGGCCGCATGTCGACCAGGTCGTTTTCTGCGTCGGCACCCTGCCATATTTGGTGAAGACATCATCGAGATGCAGTAATCAGCTTGCCAACATGTTTGATCCGTTCATGCTGCAGCGGTGGCACGACGAGGAGGATGACCCGCAGGACAGGGTGGCGGCGACGCTGGCGCAGGTGCACCGACGGGCGCCCGTCGCCGCGCCCGCCGGCGTGCGCCCGCGCCCCGGCCTGCACAAGCCCAGTGCGCATTCCATTTCCTGTTGCTGCACGTGCTTGATGCATCGTTTGATGCACCCCCGCGCCCCAGCCCAGTAAGCCGTTGGCGTTCGTTGCAAGACATGGAGCTAGCACAAAAGTTCACATAAGGATGCCTATGTACTTGTTGACGATGACACGTTGACTTGGCGCTGCTGGTGAGGGGCCTGGGGGTGGGAATATGCACACTGCATATTTTCCGAAGCAGTGCTCCTGAGCAGTGCTCTTGAGCAATGGTCCTAATATTCACCTCGTTTCATGCACATAGTAGGCGGCGCGCCGGAGGCAGATGCGGAGAAGGAGGTGCTGAAGGAGGAGGTGGCGCGGCTGCGGGGGGAGCGCACCCGTGTCAAAGGCCTGAAGGCGCAGCTGGAGCGCTCCATGGCGGCGCTGGCCGACCAGCGCGCCGCCTTCCTCAAGCAGCAGGTGCGAACAAGCAGCCTCAAGTGGTCTTGTCTGGTTTTGTTGATTTTCAAGTGTCCATGGCGGCGCTGGCCGACCAGCGCGCCAGGTGGGTCAGGCATCACCGCAGAGGTCATGCTTTGCCCTTCAAACGTTGGCCGGCTTTGCCCTTCAAACGTCAGCCAGCATTGTGCTGGTTGACGAGCGACGATCTTTGTGTGTGTGCAGGACGAGAAGCAGGCCCGGTGGGCGATGGGAGCGGCGCAGGGAAGGTCAACTCCTTGAATTTCATGTGTCTGAAATCTCGATTCCCAGCCGCAGGATGACGAGCAGGCAAGCTGGGAGGCGGAGAAGGCGGCGCAGGTGGCCAAGCTGCGGCGCGACAAGCTGACGCTGGAGAAGCAGAGCCGCGCGCTGCTCAAGCTGCCCACCAAGAAGGACCGCTCGGAGGTGCTGCCTTCAAAAGAGATCACTCAGTACGTGATGTATTGAGGTTGTTATGATGCATTTTTTCCATGCAGCATATGAAAAAATGTGTGCTTTGAAGCACTGATGGAACATGAGATAGGGACCCAGCTTCTGTTAAATTGCGTTGAATGCTGAGCCGCACCATGGTGCATCCACCACACACATGTAACCGGTTGTTTTTGTTCTTCCATCTGCAGATGGAGGCGCTGGAGGCGCTGCTGGAGCACGAGAGGGGGGAGGGGCGCGCGCGGGAACAGCGCCACAAGCTCACCGTCGAGCGCCTGCGCCGCCAGATCTCCGACCTGCAGGCACGCAATCAAGCTGGCCATGAGCTGTGCAGCAAACCTACAAGGACGTCAAAGTCCGGCGGATGTGCAATGGCAGCAAGCCTGCATGGAATTCTCTGTGTCACAGCGAGACTTTTGTTGCCAGTTCTGTGCGTCAGAGCAACTTCAACTTGCCGCCTGCTGCTGCTCACAGGAGAAGCAGGCGACACTGAAGGAGGAGCTGGCCTGGCACGTGGAGCAGCGCTCCCGCGATCGCGGCGCGGCCGCCGCCATCAAGGCCCCCGGCGCGGAGCAGGAGCGCGGCAGCACCCGTCCGGCGTCACCAGGTGAGCCCACCACTTTGTCTTGCGTGTGAGCAGATTTGCCACTGTCTTCTGCCGCGGGGGATGTGGGGTCCCATGCAAGGCCCTGCTTTGACAGGAGGCGGCAGATCTGGGCAGCCTTGCCGTCTTGTTTTCGTATAGCAATCTTGGAGCTTATGTTTGCGAACCCTTGTGCAACTGCAGCGCGGGCACCCGACAAGATCGCCGACGGCTGGCGTGCGGCATACCGTGACGCCAGCGAGGCGGCCGCGGGCCGGCAGCCGGCGGCGGCCAATGGTTACGCGGCGCGTCCGGCCGGGGACGGCCAAACCCCTATAAACCCTGCAAACCCACACTCATCACTGGCGGACCTGGCGGCGGCCAACCCGCTGTATGACGACCCTGGGTCGGGTTCCGGTCCATACGGCGCCAATCGCCACGCGAACGGCCTCGCGAATGGGTGCGGCAGTCCCGGCAGGGCTGCCGCCGCCGGCGCACAGGCACAGGCGGACGCCTACCAGCCCGCCAGCAGCTCCGCGGAGTGGCGGCGGTGGGGCGCCGGCGGCGGCAGAATGGACGGCGGAACGGACGGCGCCGCCGCCCGCGGCGACGGGCCCAGCCAGCCGGGCAGCCCGCAGCGCTTTGGCAACGGCGGCGGCGCCGCAGTGCGGTCCGCGAGGTTCGATGTGGAGCCGACTCGGGAGCACGACAGCGAGCGGAGGGGCGGCTGGCCGGGCAGCAGCGGCGGCGGCTGGCAGAACAGCGCGGCGGCGGCAGGCTCGCCGCCGCGGGCCACGGCCAACGGTGTGCGGGGCGCGCAAGCGGAGGCGGGAGGCTACCGCCCAGCGCACCAGCAGGCCGATGCCTTCCCGCCGTACCCGCCCAGCAGCGCCGATGCCGACTACACGGTGAGCTTTCTTCAGGAAGTGTTGTCGCAATCTTGCCGCACGTTACAGTTTACGAATCACTGAACTGCTGGCTCCCTCTGCTGCTGGGTCCGCCTGCTGTAACCCCAGGAAGCATCACACAGTTGGACGAGAGACAGTGCATTGAAAACTCACTGCCTCATCCCCGGGCGCCTCCTGTCGTTGACAGGACACGGTGCACATGGACGGCAAGCGGGAACGGCTATTCCGAGACGGCCGCCGCATGGTGGTCTTCGTCAACGGCACCGTCAAGGAGGAGTACCCCTCCGGGCTGTCCATCGTGCGCTTTGTCAACGGCGACATCAAGAAGGCCTACAATAGCGGTACGGACGCAGCTTGGCCACTCTGTGTCATTGCACAGCTGCTGCCGTAAGGATCAGCATTGTCCTTTGAAGGACAATGCTGAAACCGTGGTGCAGCGCTCACCGGCCGCTCATGTTTGATGTGCTGCCCAAGCGCATCTGGACCAATCAAACAGCCGCTAAGGAGCAGCTTAGGCCAGGTGTTGTCCCTTGCAGACGGCCAGCTTGGCGCACCAGCCTCGCAGTGCACAGCTCTCCTTCTCAGAGCTGAGAAGGAGACGGCAGCGAATTGAAGTGCATCCCTTCTGCCTGCTGCAGGGCTGCTGGAGTACCTGTATGCGGAGGTGGACACGTGGCACACCACCTGCTCCGACGGCACCCAGGTCTTCCACTTTGCGAGCGGCCAGGCCGAGGCGCACCGCCCCGACGGCAGCAAGGAGGCGCGTCAAACCCTAAACACCCAACAAAAGTATCGAAGTTTTCAATCAAGGCACCCAGGTCTTCCACTTCGCCAGCGACCAGGCCGAGGCGCACCGCCCGTGGTGTGTTCCTTCGGCGATGCGCATGCTGCATCATTACGCTGAGAGTTAGCCACAGCAACTCAAGAGCTTCTCATGTTGCGGACAGGAGTGCCAGGCTGTACGGTTTGTGTACCACTTGGGTATGTCAGTCCAGGACATCCCTCGAGTGGCTGTCATGCCGTATGTCTCAAGTATCGTATTGATGCTGCAGGTGCTGTTCCCAGACGGCGCCGGCCGCACGGTGTCGCCAGAGGGCGTGGAGACAGATGTGACGCCGGAGCGGCTGTGCGCCGCTGTGCGAGCGCCGCCGCCCACGGACGTCCCCGCCATCGTGCTCTGAGGGTGTCTGAAGCAGCCCTGGACGTCAGGCGATGCAGCTGCCGCGCCCTTGGCTGGAGGCGCAGGCGGCCGAACAAAGGCGGCGGGCGCCAGATCCTCGCGTCGCATGCTGCCGCGCTGCTACGGGCAGCAGCTATTGCTGATGGGTCGTTTGGGAGCGTCCTGCCCCGGAATGGCAGGTGTAAGCGGTGAACTGCAGTGTTTTGCTGATCAAGTAGACAGGTTCGAGTTGACGGTTGACACACCATAGTGTTTTGCGCAGCGTGTTTGCGAATCTCTGACGACTGCTGACCACCAGACAGACAGGCAGACCCATGGACAGTAAGGCCTTCTTGCTCAACCCATACCTATGGCAGACCCTGTATTCTCGCCCACGCAGCTTCTGTGCATGGACACCGGTGGTTAAACTACAAAGCGAAGCCTCTCTGAACAGCCTTATCACTCCACACCGTACACAGACTAAAACAGCTACCCTGGCTTGGATGAAACGCAAGATCCATGAACATACGCCCATCATGCTCGCCTCACAGCCCGAGAACCGGCTGCCACGGATAAACGCCCCTCATCCTCGGCACACTCGTAACGAGATGCCGCATGCATTTCCATCGGCACATTCATGACTGGCCAAACGTCGGCGCGGACGACGCCCGCAGGCGGCCCGCCACCTCCGAGTCGCTGGGCTGCATGCCGTCGAACGGCGCGTCCGGCAGCAAGGCCAGGCCGTCTGAGCCGCCGCGCTGGAAGGGGAACGCCGGCGATGGCCCCTGTCGCTGCTGCTCCAGCCCCTGCGGCGAGCGCGGCTGCGGCGAGCGCGGCTGCGGCTGCGGGGCCGCAGAATCCAGTTGCTGCTGCTGAGGCGCCGAGGGGCTCTGTTGGAAGAGGAACTAAGCCGAGGGGCCGCCCCCCTGATACGGCGGCCGTGGCGCCGGGCCTTGCTGCCGCTGAGGATACTGCTGGTAGCCGCCGCCGCCCGGCTGCAGCAGCCGGGCGCTGGGGCGGGGCGATGGTGGTGCAGAAGCCAAGGGCGGGCCGGCGGGGCTCACTGAAGCGCTGACGGCAGAGTTGGGGGCCTTGCCCTCCGGCGGCGGCCCCTCCCGCAGCAGCTGCTTGACGGCCTGTGTCACGCTCCAATATGCTATCGTTCTAAAGTGAACGCGGTGCTTGCACACTAGATGGAGTCGTGGGGACGGTGACCGGATTGGCATGCACTGGCAGACAAATTTGCAAATTCCTCAGATCCTAGTTGACAGATGTACACGAGTGCCAACCTTGGGAAGGGGGTTGCCGCCCTCGAGGCGCGCGACGGTGGCGCCGGCCGCGTCAAAGGAGCGCAGCTGCGTTGGCGGCGCCTTGCCTGCCAGCAGGTGCTCGATGCTGTGCGCCAGGTTGGTGTGTACCCGCAGCTGGCCGTGGCCCTCCACCTGCATGGTTTGGGGTTGAAGTTTTATGATAGAGCATGAGCATGAGCAAAAGTCTCAACGTCACGAGCGTGCAACTTGTAGTAACCCTGGTAGAAACTGAGAAACCTTTATCTCACGACAATGTCCTGAGTGCTTTTCTGTGCGACACAGCGAGTCGTGCAAAATGCCTGCTGTTGGGAGGAGGTCACCTCGACCAGGGTGCAGAAGGCAGGAGCGCCCTTGCGCGCCAGCTGCTGTTTTCCGCCAATGCCCTTTCTGCATGGCGGGAAGGACACACCATGAGAGAACTTTCACTAAGTGTGTTCACGTGCACATATCGTGCAGTGCTGTGCAACCTGAATTGCCAGGTATGTCTGCTGAGCGAGGCCGCTGCGCCGTCTGCAGTCGTCTTACGGCGGAACATCAGCGATCGTTGCAATACAAAACACCAACACAGACGAGCGTGTGCACACCCAGCGGTGCCCAGCAGGCTGTGCAGGAGGTCGATCAGCGTGCGGCCGCCCTCAAGAGGGTGTAATATCAATATTGATATTGATAGTGATACAGATACAGAAAGATATAACACACCCAGCGGTGCCCAGCAGGCTGTGCAGCTCGGCGCTGTGCAGCAGGTCGATCAGGGTGCGGCCGCGGGCGGACGCCACCACCGGCAGGCCGCGCTGCGCGATGGCATTCGCTGCCGCCGCCTCCTCACGCGTCGCAATGTCATCGACCATGACCACCTGGACAAAAAAGGCTCAAAGCTGGCTCAAAAAAGGCTTGTGTGGCCTCGCTTGGTTTCTCTACGTTGGCAAGCTTGAGTTTTGGCGCATCTCAACGAGCACCAACATGATGCCAGTGGTGCACTTTGGAGATCTGCCACGTCGAGATGCACATCCTTAGCTGAAGACACACTGTCATATACCATGTGCCATGTGCGATCTGCGATGGGCAGAGCGATAGAGAGCAACTCCAACCTGGGGTGCGTGGTTGCGTGCTACATCCTGCAAAGCCGTCGCCATCTTGCCTTCGTACGGAACCTGCACCAGACACATATGCAGGTTGTATTTCATCATCCGTCAGCACTTCATGGCAATGTCCTCAACACGCTTGCGGTGGCGGATGCATAGGGGGCGGGCGTACTATGCCGAGGCATCTGGTCAGCGATGCGCCAGCGCACCTGGAATCGGCGGCTGCTGCCGAGGCAAAAGTGCGGCTGCGCCGCCGCACCCACAATGTCGTTACTGGTGTCTACCACGCACACATGCTGCTTGAACCTGTGCAGGCCCGCATAACAATCGGATTTGCCGTCGAAGTGAATTGTGTTGGTTTCGAGGGGCATTGGGCACGCTTTCGTATGCCTTGCTGATGATGCGGCTGCGGGGAGCCCACCCCACCTTTTGTCAAGCAGCCAGTTGATGTTTCTGAGCAGCGTGCTCTTGCCGCTGCCTGCAGCGCATGGACGGCAGACTCAGTGAGATGTCGAGTTCGCCAGGCAAGCGGTTGACATGCAGCCTCGGCGCACCACAGCCGAATGGGCCATGCATTAACGCAGCTGTGGCCGGTCAGGGACGTCCCTGGTCTGGACACTCGCCATCGCCGCTTGCGCAGCATCAGAACATCTCACACTCACCTGGTGGCCCGACAACGAGCATGGAGGCGGACAGTGCCGCCTCCTCGGCGTGGCCGACACCCTTCTGCTGCGCGATGGCCGCCAGCAGGTCCAGCAGCAGCACCGCCACGCCTGTTGCACCGAACACAGCAATGTCGAGTTGGTGTGATTCCAGGGGCAAGCCTTGCCGCAGCCCAAGTCTTCATTGCTTGTGCCAATAGGCGCCGTGCCGTGACCATTGCCGTGAACATTGCCGCTATGAATCGCTATTTGAGTGGCATACCGGCAGACACAGAGACACATGAACAATCGAAAGGCTCAGGTTGCGAGCCTGACACGTGGCGGCGGACATGGTACGTCAGGCCGATGATGCGGTCGCGGCCAGTGATGCCGGCGGTTGCCCGCACCGAAGTGATGCGGTGCAGCGTGCCCGGCACGCCAGCACAATTCTGCGGGCCAAACAGCTCCTCTGCGGTGCGCGGCACTGTCTCCTCTCCTGGCGTCGATTTTTGTTCCAGCTCTGTGCGCAAAGGAAACAACAAGACGGTTGCAAAGGGACATACATGACGGTTGCGAAGAGACAGCAAGACGGGAGCCTGACGCTGTGCTGGAACTCTAGACACCGCTGAGCAGCGTGTACTAAACTTTGGACCTGCAGTCGTCTTGGCATGCGAGCATCACGACGAGAGCAGACACTCTCTATGACATAGCATGCAAACGGGCAACGCAGCGGTTGGCTCGAGTTGCAGACGCGCCTTGCAGGTGGCTGACGAGGGCGCTGCCAGCGAGCTGCATACTCATGGAGACCGGAGCGCGCATCTGCGGGAGGCTGGCGAAGCGCAGCAGCAGGTTCGTGCCGCTGTCGGCGCTGATTTGCAGCAGCTGCATAGATGGCGCACACTCATGTCAGGTGGAAAGGCACACACTCCAGGGCATCGACAGCAGCTCACATGACGGTGGCAATGCAGTCTGTGCTCAGCAGGGGCGATGAAATCATGCCCCTGCTCTGAATGCACAGTGAACCGAGGCGATCTGGAAGGCTTTCTCTGAATGGCTGGAGAGAAAGCGCAAGGTCACTGCACACCCACAAAGCCAACATCCCGCGCATCACCTTGCCGCGCTGCTTGGCGGCGCCGGCGACTGGCGAGCTGAGGGTTTTGACCACCACCTCCATCACAGTCGGAGGCAGGCAGTCCAGGAGGCTCATCAGCTCCGAGTCCGCCGCTGGGTTCGTCGAGTCTGCAGCCAGCCACATTTCACCGCCTCACAAATCGCCTTTCCGAACAGAACGGTTGGTGCGGCGTAAAGCAGGTGATGTCCCCCAGCTGAAGGGCAGTCTCAAGCGGCAAAGCAGCATTGGTCTTGCCTGGCTGGATTATCTGGCTGGTCTGTACTGACGATCTCCTGAGGTGTACGTGCAGCAGCATGAACTGTGGCAGGTGAAGTTGTGCCGGGCACCTGAGTCTTCTGCGTCTCACCGGCGGTGGCGGCCGCAGAGGGGGGATCATACTCTGCGAAGCTGGCGGCACACATGGCATCCTCCTCCGTGCTGAAACTCAGGCGCAGGTCCTTGTTCTTGGGCTGCTTTGCGGTCTCCCTGCATCAGCCCACATCAAGTGCTCTTACATTTATCAGCTAGCACCTGCTGCTAATGCCGGGCCACAGTTCACAGCTTCCTGTGGCTCGTCAACATGGCGAAAGCGTGCAAGACGCAGGGCTGACAGCAGCAATAATGAGTTGCAGTGCGCAAAGCCAAGCAGGGTTTCGGTTCCAGCATGACTGACAGCAGTTGCCCACCCCTCGTCGGCCGCACTGATGGGCAGCAGGGTGGCCGGGGCGTCCTCCAGAGTCAGCTGCGTGGTGAGGTCCTTCATGAGCTGTTGCTGCGCCTTTGCCATGGCTGCCGGGTGCTTAGGCTTGCCTGCACAGGCAGGGAAGCAACTGAGTGCATTTTCTGCACCCATGGAGTCATCAAGCCTGCAGCTGCATCGCTCAGCTACAGCTGCCTCAGGTACTTCAACACATCAGCAGACAGGGCAGTAGGAGCCAGGCATGCAGACTGTGCCTTTGTGCGCGAGCAGAACGTTGTAGTCGTGCACCAGTGTGCGTCCCTTCGCCAGCGCATCTGGCGAGATGACCTTCTGCGCTTCGAGCTCGTCCAGCAGCATCGACAGCATCTGCGTGGACGGAGAAGCGAGTGTTTTGCACCTCGAAACCGGACACAGGGCCTGCAAGGAATCTGAGCCCGGTCGCCAGAGGCAACCGAGTCACTCGGAAGGGCATCTCAACGGGTTCGAAAATTCTGCTATAAAAGCCAACAATGCCCAAGCAGGGGCACTCGTTCAGAGACGTTAACTGCCAGGCACTTGCTTCGTGCGTTCACCTTGGCTGGTGCGTCTGGGGGATGTGCTGCGAACTTGTCGGACTGACCAGCTGTCGCCTGCGGCGCCATTCAGACGCATAGTAGTATTTACCCTGGCTACAGTGTGACATACGGGCAATGCAGGGAAGGACGTGGTCTGACTGGGAGCTCCAGCTTGCTGGCACGATAGCAACTGCATGCCACACTCACCTTTGTCACAGGGCCACTGCTGGCGGCGGCTGCGCCAGCTGCGGCGCCGCCGGACGGCAGGTATCCTGGCGGCGCAGCCTGGCCATTTGGCTGCGGCCCTGCTGCTGCCCCCGAGCCGGTGCTGGCCGCCGACAGACTGCGCTGCGGTGGCTGCCCCGACAGCAGCTGCTGATGCTGCGGCTGCGGGCCGGGCGGCGACTGTCGCTGCGCCAGCGCCTGGCTGCGTGAGTTCCCGGCCTGCGGGTGCTTTGACAGCGCCGCCTGAAATACGCGCCACACGTGGAGCCGCAGCGCAGCGTAACCGTGGCCCCCTCTGCAGACCTGCAGACCACAGGAGAAGTATTGTGTCGGCAACGTGCAGCACGGTAAGAGCGAGGTGGCCCATCACATAGTAGGCTCAAAGGCCGCAGCAACTCTTGCATTTCTATGTATCTATGTTACTGGTGTCGTTACTTCGGGGCAGCCCATGCCAGGAAGCTGGGTTTCTCGAGCATTGCTGAATTGAGCGATTGTGTGTGCACAGGAGGACGCACCTCCAGGAAGGGTGAGCACACTGGCCCCTCGAAGAAGGAGATCGGCTTGGTGGCCCCGGGCATGCACGCATCGCACTGCGCTGGATTTGACTGCCGCAGAACCGTCATGACCTGTGCATGACCACGGCACTGGCATTTGGCACATGACAATGCAAGTGCAAACATAGAGATCCAGACCGCAGACATGCAATGACATTGCTCACAATGCACACGTGATCCGTGCTCTGCCACAGGCCGGCAGTGGACGCAGCTGGCACGCTGCATCGGGCCCGCATCGCCTCACCTTCGGGAAAATCACCGGCTCCTCCAGGCTGCTGCTGGGCTGAACATTTGCAAGGTCCTGCTTCTCCAGGCACACCTGCGCGGCTGCATAGGCCAGCTCCGCCGCTACGCCCATCTGCACCGGCCACACCTGCCCCGCGGCCTCCGCCAGGGCCTGCGGCAGAGGTTCAAGGGAAATCCCCTCACGACAGTGCTGACTGAGAGATCTGCTGCCTCTCGCTGTGCCTCGAAGGCGTGCCGCTGGAGGCTTGATTATTCCACGGCCGTCAGCAGCGTGGTTGCAACCGCCACATCTGATCCACCACCTTGCACAGTCTAATTCACAAGACGTTCGGGCTGCGAGATCCTGATACCTGGACGAGCAGGCCGTAGACGTCCAGCTCCACGGCGCCGGCGCTGCCACATGCGTCATTGTGGTAGATGATCATGTTGGTGCACTCCATCAGCACGAAGTTTTTCAGCTTGCTGGAGCCGGCCGCCTGTCGCAGCGATCCGTGCCCCGCCGAGAGCAGGTAGCTTCCCAGGCCAGGCATGGGCTCCGAGAAATGACCCATGCCATCGATCTGGCGGGCTGACCGCGACTTGATGTCGAGCAGCCGCTTGGCGACGACACGCGCAAACTGGTGCTTGGGGCTGTCATCGTCTGGCCACGATAGCAGCACAGCTGACCGCAGCAGGTCGATGAGATGTGACGACGCCTGTGAGCAGTGCACCGCAGATCACGAGACAGCATGCGGCAGCTGTGATCCGCACACAGCGGCGGCCCACATGCACGCGATATTATTCCTGCATGCATGTGCATGACAGGTGGGCGTCGAACGGAAACCACAGTCACACAGCATGATGCACACCATTATGGAAGGCGTCCGTCCTGGGAACCTGGTGATGAACAAAATGAGCACACAATGCCTGTGCCACAACCTGCTGATATGAAGCGCAGGGGGTTACAGGCGTGTCAGAGAGTCCTCCAGCATGGGAATGCGCATCATGTAGGCCGCAATCCGAAGTGTTGCACTCACCGAAGGCTGGCCGGGGGAGGAGCAGATTAGGTCGTTTTTAGCTGTTTGATAGGGTTTAGCATAGGTGACGTGCATTTGCCAGACGCTGCTTCTTGTAGCGCAGAACGTGTTGACGGGCCGTCGCGACGCCAGGCCGCTGCAGAACGTTTGAAGTGTGTGAGCAGCGTCAGCGCGACAGCGTACCTTCCATCGTTCTGTGGGCAGCTTTGCGATTCATCAGCTTTCTGTATCAGCAGTGCGAGCTTGCGGTGGGGCAAGCCGCCGCGCGATTGGAATAGTTGGCTGGGCGCACAGGCTCTGCAAGCGTCAAGCCACAACAGGCCGCTTGCCGGGTGCACCCAGTGCACCCGGCACGGCTTCCGTGTTTGCAGCGTTTGCAGCACAGACAGCAGCATGGCGGACCTGAACAAGCAGAGCCAGGACGCGGAGCAGCTGCTGGAGGACAAGGTGAGCGCCACTGGTCGAACGTTTGCACTGTGCACAGCATGACCATCAGTGCTGTCGGAGGCTGCAGTCTGCAGTCCGCCTCCTGGACGCCTGCACTGTTCAGTACTATGCATACGGCTGCAAACTGCGGGAGTACGGCTTGCTTGTTTCTGACACCACGTCCAGCACGCATCTGACGCGCTTGCACCGCATGGCGCGTCTTGCACTGCGCTGTCAGCTGGTACCTTCAGTCCTGCTCTGCTGACGCTTGTGTTGTCGCCTCTGCAGGCCCGGAAATGGCAGCAGCTCAACAGCAAGCGCTATGGCGAGAAACGCAAGTTCGGGTACGTGCAGGCGCAGAAGGAGGAGATGCCGCCGGAGCACGTCCGCAAAATCATCCGGGTGAGCCTGCGCACGATGCCACTGCATTGCTTCGAACGCAACAAGAAATAGCTGACGTTGGTTGCAGAAGGTCTTATTCGAGTTTCTGCCTGCGGATAGACACGTGCGCCTGCTGTGCGGGGTAAAGGGGGAGGAGAGGACGGGGGCCGAGCGCAAAGCTGGACGCTGCGGCATGTGCATGAGCTTCTCAAAGCTACTTTTGGAACCAACACCCCACTCACACGTGCCGTGCAGGACCACGGCGACATGACGTCGCGCAAGTTCCGGCATGACAAGCGGGTGTACCTGGGCGCGCTCAAGTTTGTGCCGCACGCGGTGTACAAGCTGCTGGAGAACATGCCCATGCCGTGGCAGCAGGTCAAGCAGGTCAAGGTGCTGTACCACATCACCGGCGCCATCAGCTTCGTCGACGAGATCCCCTGGTACGCCTTGCGCCGTTACTGCTGACGGGCCACTGACAGGGTTATCAATTCTGAGCGCTGCTGCCCCTGACGCTTCCAGTGCTGCTTCCAGTGCTTCCAGAGCTTGCCGCTTTCAATGCTTCATGATAGATATGGCTCACCCGCGCAGGTCGCGAGTTGTGTGTCACAGCTGAAGGCCTGCATTGCTGCTCCCGCAGGGTCATCGAGCCGCTGTACCTGGCGCAGTGGGGCAGCATGTGGATCATGATGCGGCGGGAGAAGCGCGACCGGCGGCACTTCAAGCGCATGCGCTTCCCGCCCTTTGATGACGAGGAGCCGCCCCTGGACTACGCGGACAATGTCCTGGTGCGTCGTGTTGCCTTTCAAACGGAACTTCTTGATAGCATAGCGCGTGAGCGCCTGCACCAGCATGTTGGGCTGCATCCTGCCTCACCTCCAGCACGTGCAGGGCTGCAGCACGCTCAACGTTGCTGGAAAGTGCATCAGGGGTTGCGTTCCCAACAAAAAAGCTTCCGAAGCAGTTCAATCTGACTTGCTCACAATGCTGTTTCGCTGGCTGGCCACAGGAGATCGACCCGCTGGAGCCGATCGAGCTGGAGCTGGACCCGGAGGATGACGCCGCCGTGGCCTCCTGGTTCTACGACGACAAGCCGCTGCAGTGGACCAAGTTCGTCAACGGGCCGTCCTACCGCTCCTGGAACCTGCCGCTGCCAGTGGTGCGCCTTCGCCTTCTGCGTTCTGCGTCGTCAACAGCTGTTGCATGCGCGCAATGCGATTCCTTGCAGGAAGCTGTTGCCATGTTTTCTTGCACTCTTGCACGACCGTGGTGTTAGGCGCCACTGCTCGTGAGCCTGCGTCTGCGTGCCCAAAACGCCAACAACCTTCTGATTCTGCGCTCTTGCGTCCTGCAGATGAGCAACCTGTACCGGCTGGCGGGGCAGCTGCTGAGCGACCTGACGGACAAGAACTACTTTTACCTGTTCGACAACAACAGCTTCGTGACTGCCAAGTCGCTCAACATGTGCATCCCGGGCGGCCCCAAGTTCGAGCCGCTATTCCGGGACATGGACACGCGTGACGAGGACTGGAACGAGTTCAACGACATCAACAAGCTCATCATCCGGTCCCCCATCCGCACCGAGTACAAGGTGAGAGGCTTTCAGAACTTCGCATGAAGTTAGTTAACACGTCAGCCTTGGGCAGAGGCGCCTACTTTCCAGCGCCTGCTTCCTGCATTCAAGCCTCCCTCCCCTGCAAGCGCAACAGTGCCAAGTCATGGTCGTCCTTTGCATCATAGCAGTGTTCAGAGCCTTCCTGACTTCTCAACTCCCTTCCTGATTTCTCAACTCCCGCGTATCCCGGCAGGTGGCGTTCCCCTACCTGTACAACAACCGGCCGCGGAAGGTGCGGCTGAGCGAGTACCACAGCCCGATGGTGATGTACATCAAGACGGAGGACCCGGACCTGCCGGCCTTCTACTACGACCCGCTGCTGCACCCCATCGCCTACTACAAGACCGACAAGCGCGGCTCCAAGCCCGCTGAGGAGGTGCGCACGGCCGCGCTGCCGTCCTGCACTGTCCTCATGTCAAGCATTTCTTGTCAATTCTCGGCCTTCTGGTGTTGCTGCTCCGCCTGCGCTGTCTTTGCAGTCCCAGCCGGAGCCATGCGCTGCCGTTTGCCACAGCTCAGCGCGGCAGGCGCCTGTGTTGCAAAGCAAAACATGACCATGCGATCCGATGGCTCAGGGGAAACGTCTGTGTGGCGAACAGGAGCTGGACGAGGAGGACGAGGAGTGGGCGCTGCCGGACGGAGTGCAGCCCTTCCTGGAGGAGACGGAGCTCTACAGCGAGACCACCGCTGCGGTGCGCACTCTGCTCCCTTGTGTTGCTGTGTGCTCCCTTCTGTTGCTGTCTGCAACCGTATTTTTGGTATGGCAGAGTGTATGGCACCAACGAACTCAGCCACTCATGGATTGTCAGAGTGGTCGATTGATCTCGGTCACACTGGCAACAGCCTGGCACAAGCTTTTTTCTCGCGGCACTGCTGACACCGGGCGTGTGCGGTCCACAGGGCATCGCGCTGCTGTACGCGCCGCGGCCGTTCAACCTGCGCAGCGGGCGCACGCGGCGCGCGTGCGATGTGCCGCTGGTCAACGAGTGGTTCCACGAGCACTGCCCGCAGTCGTACCCGGTGAAGGTCCGAGTGTCGTACCAGAAGCTGCTCAAGATGTATGTGCTCAACGTGCTGCACCACCGGACGCCCAAGAACCTGAAGAAGAAGAGCCTCTTCAAGGTGCGTCCCCGTCAAGAGGCTGCCGCCTCATGCTTTGCTGAGCCTCAAGCAGCCTGAATCCTCTATGTGCGATTTGCTCATGTCAGCGCAGCTGCAGCTTCTGCATGCTGTGGATGAGCACGAGTCACTCTGTCAGTGTGCACACTCGTGTGCCAGCGATTCCAATGTCAACCTGGGAGCCAACCTTACCATCGCTCAGCGTGCACCCCTGTTGTCGCACTGCAGGCGCTAAAGGCGACCAAGTTCTTCCAGACGACGGAGCTGGACTGGGTGGAGGTGGGGCTGCAGGTGTGCCGGCAGGGCTACAACATGCTCAACCTGCTCATCCACCGCAAGAACCTCAACTACCTCCACCTGGACTACAACTTCAACCTGAAGCCCGTCAAGACGCTCACCACCAAGGTCCGCCTCCCATCCTGAAGCAGCCGGCTTGCCTGTGCTGCCTGCCGGCGTGGTGCTGCAGTGCTTGGCTGCCACCGTTGTTGCTTCTGATACTGTTGCTGCACTGATGTTGCAATCGACCTGCTGCGCTGTGTGTCCTGCGATCCGCAAATTGCAACATCATAACGTGTGTTTCTGTGTTCTGTTCGCAATCAGGAGCGCAAGAAGTCGCGGTTCGGCAATGCGTTCCACCTCTGCCGCGAGATTCTGCGGCTGACCAAGCTGGTCGTGGACGCCAATGTGCAGTTCCGGCTGAACAATGTCGACGCCTTCCAGGTGCTCTTTGATGACATAGATCTTGGTTGGGCTGAAATGAAACTGCAGCACGCTGCCTGTGGAATATGCAACGCCGAAAATGCTGTTGGTCCAGGCTGGTTTCGTGACCGTCGTCCGCCGCTTCCTGCCATCTTCTGACCGTTTCTTGTTTGCTGCTTCCAGCTGGCCGACGGCCTGCAGTACATCTTCAGCCATGTGGGCCAGCTCACCGGCATGTACCGCTACAAGTACAAGCTGATGCGGCAGGTCCGCATGTGCAAGGGTGCGTCTTTTGCCTTCTGTTCCAGCTGCCTCTAGCCTGCCTGTTCAGTCTCAAGCTCCGTCAGTGCTACTGCCTTGGGTGCTGCGATCAGACCACCGCATCAACAGCACACGTGTCAGCCTGTTTCTTGTGCCAGCCTGCCTTGCCATTCGCCAGCGTGTGCCATGATCGCTGTGCACCTGCCAAGATGACACATAACACTCCATATGTGATTCGTCGCAATGTGCAGACCTGAAGCATCTGGTGTACTATCGCTTCAACACGGGCCCGGTGGGCAAGGGCCCGGGCGTCGGCTTTTGGGCGCCCATGTGGCGCGTGTGGCTCTTCTTCCTGCGCGGCATCGTGCCCCTGCTGGAGCGCTGGCTCGGCAACCTGCTGGCCCGCCAGTTCGAGGGCCGCCAGTCCAAGGTGCAGCTTTGAGCTTCTCATGTTGGCAGCCGCTGGGATGTTGTTCTGGATGCCAAGATGCACATGCAGTGTCCCAGTCAGCTTCTAGCCTGGTGGCATCGACGGCACCTTCTCGCTGGCTCTCGATCGCCTTGGCCAAAGTCGCATGCATTGCTGACGCATTGTACTTCTCGCTGCGTGCAGGGCATCGCCAAGACGGTGACGAAGCAGCGCATCGAGTCGCACTTCGACCTGGAGCTGCGGGCGGCGGTGATGCACGACATCCTGGACATGATGCCGGAGGGCGTCAAGCAAAACAAGGCCCGCATCATCCTGCAGCACCTGTCCGAGGCCTGGCGGTGCGCCTCCTGCCTAGCTCCAGAGCATCAACACTCTTCATGCTGATGTGTGTAGTCGTCTCTAACAGTCGTGATGGCAAATGCTTTCGTCGTCATCTTACTCGCCAGCATCATGGGAGCTGATGGCACCCTGCTGCGACCCTTTTACAGGTGCTGGAAGGCCAACATCCCGTGGAAGGTCCCTGGCCTGCCAGCGCCCATCGAGAACATGATCCTCCGCTACGTCAAGCAGAAGGTGCACAGTCATACACTTCCCATTGCTCAGCTTGCACCTCGTGAATGAACCTCTTGCCTTTCCGCCTCCAAGACCCTAATGTGTCCAGTCACCTGCCCGCCGAACCCCAGCACTGCTGCGCCGCGACTTGACGCCTCCTGGGATTCCCTCCCTTGTCCAGGCGGACTGGTGGACGAACGTGGCGCACTACAACAGGGAGCGCATCCGGCGGGGCGCCACCGTGGACAAGACGGTGTGCCGCAAAAACCTGGGGCGGCTGACGCGCCTGTACCTCAAGGCGGAGCAAGAGCGCCAGCACAACTACCTCAAGGTGGGGCGCTGCACCGGCCTCAGTCTTCGCCGTTCATTGTTCGTCGTTGAGCAGGCCATGCTTGTGTCACAGCAACAACATGCGCGGAACAGAAACAACGAGACTCCACGGCGTGAGTGCTCCGCCATCTCTGCAGGTCTTGTGCCCAAAGTGCTGCACTTTTAGACAGGCTCGACCACATGCAGCCCTCGAGCCCGATTGACTTCTTGTGCTGAGCTTGACCTGGGTCCTGCGCCAAACTCACATGCCACCTGACATCACATCTGACTTTGCCGCACAGGACGGGCCGTATGTGACGCCGGAGGAGGCGGTGGCCATCTACACCACCACGGTGCACTGGCTGGAGTCGCGCAAGTTCACGCCCATCCCCTTCCCGCCGCTGTCCTACAAGCACGACACTAAGCTGCTCATCCTGGCGCTGGAGAAGATGAAGGAGCAGTACACTGTCGCCGTGCGCCTCAACCAGCAGCAGCGCGAGGAGCTGGGCCTCGTGGAGCAGGTGCTTTAGTTTGATGCCTCTGCATCATGCCATCTGCCGTCCTTGTGACACACTGCCATGCTTCTGACATGCTACTCTCGTATTGGGTCATTCAGTCCAGAGCCGGGGACCTGGGTGAGGCCAATGGCTGTGCTGCCGTGCCATCAGGCACTGCCGCAAAGCTGTTGATGCACATCCTTGTTCGCCGTGTGCATCCTGGTGCTCTTCCCTGTTTCGACAGGCGCTCCTGCAAGCCTTCGCACAGCTTGTGAGTCCCTTCACACCTCTGATTGCTTGTGTCACATTCACACTGACTGCCTATGTTGCCGCTGCAGGCGTACGACAACCCGCACGAGGCGCTGAGCCGCATCAAGCGGCACCTGCTTACGCAGCGCGCCTTCAAGGAGGTCGCCATCGAGTTCATGGACCTGTACTCGCACCTCATCCCGGTGCACCACATTGAGCCGCTCGAGAAGATCACCGACGCCTACCTGGACCAGTACCTGTGGTATGAGGTGCGTGCCTTTCCATCCTGCACGCCTCTGCAAGTCTGATTGACGTGTCTAAATGTGAATATGGTTCGGGGGGAGTTTGTCGGCTCCTCCTTTGTCATGCTGCTGTTCTGCATGCCGGCTGCATCATCAGGATGTGAGCTTGCCTGGCATCAAGGTCCCCTTTATTGCACATACCGCCGGCCATCCGCCAGTCTGTCATCCTGTACTGTCTCTGCGCAGGCGGACAAGCGGCACCTGTTCCCCAACTGGGTCAAGCCCTCCGACGCGGAGCCGCCGCCGCTGCTGACCTACAAGTGGTGCCAGGGCATCAACAACCTGGCGGACGTGTGGGACACCTCCAATGGCGAGTGCGTCGTCGTGCTGCAGACCACGCCGGAGAAGATCTACGAGAAGGTGCGCTCGCCTGTCTTGCTCGCCTTCCTCTTGCGCCTTTGTTGTCTCCGTTTGGCCTTGCTGCCGGTCAAGCCTGCAGTCGACGCCAGTTGTTGCACACACCTTCTGTCCTCAAATCCACCAGGGCTGCGTGTTGAGCCTGCAGCCCGCGCCACGAGCCTGCTGAAGCCCAGCCCAACGCCCGATGCAAAGAATCTGAGAAGTGAAGAGTCGCCTGGCATGCACGCAAGCTCATCTGCTTCTGCTGCTGCTGCCCTGCAGATGGACCTGACGCTGCTCAATCGGCTGCTGCGGCTGATCCTGGACCACAACATCGCGGATTACATGACGGCGAAGAACAACATCGTCATCGCGTACAAGGACATGGCGCACACCAACTCCTACGGCCTCATCCGCGGCCTGCAGTTCGCCTCCTTCATCGTGCAGGTGACTCGGCCACCCTTCGATCACATCTACCTGTTGCAGACACCTGCACCCCTGTGGTGCGATGGGCTAAACACATGCATTGGCTGAGGCTAACTGCCATGGGTGCTGGGACTCCTGGATTGCACACTTGTAAACCTGATGCAATAACGTGTTCAACATTGCTGAAGTGGTCTGCATCGCCTGTTCTGCAGTACTATGGGCTGGTGGTGGACCTGCTGCTGCTGGGCCTGACACGCGCCTCCGAGATCGCCGGGCCGCCCCAGGTGCGCTGCGCAATAAGATGCTGCTCTAGATCTCACTACTCCTTGGTGTTTTGCTCCTGCCCTGCGCCCTTGTCTGGCCTCAACTGTAGTCTCTGTGTGGCGTCTCACAATCGTCACACCTTCGACCTCGAAACGGACACGTCTCTAAGCAAATGCGCCTCACAAGCCTCGCGGACATCTGACGACGTGTCCTGCACCACCCGGCAGGTACCCAACGAGTTTCTGACGTTCCGGGATACACGGACGGAGACGCGGCACCCGATCCGGCTCTACTCGCGCAACATCGACAAGATCCACATGCTGCTGCGCTTCAGCGCGGATGACAGCCGCGACCTCATCCAGCGCTACCTGACGGAGCACCCAGACCCCAACAACGAGAACATCGTGGGCTACAACAACCGCAAGTGCTGGCCGCGCGACGCGCGCATGCGCCTCATGAAGCACGACGTGCGTTCTTATTCTTTTCCCAGCGTGTGCTTGGCGGCACACTGTCATCTCGTTGCAGCTCTGCTGGCTTGTTGCTTTTCCCTGGCGTGGCTGGCACATCACCGCACTGCACGCTGCCTGCATATAGCATTCCTCTGCAGCCGGTACCCTATGTGGCCGACCTGCGAGGCACCCTGCAGATCCACCTGCAGGTGAGCCATGCAGCAGTGCTCCCCCCTCTTTTAGTTGAGCCCTGCAGCAGACAGGACTATTTTCGTGCCGCGTGTTTGCAGGTGAACCTGGGGCGCGCGGTGTTCTGGGACATGAAGAACCGGCTGCCGCGCTCGGTCACCACGCTGGACTGGGACAACTCCTTTGTCAGCGTGTACAGCTGCGACAACCCCAACCTGCTCTTCTCCATGGCGGGCTTCGAGGTCCGCATCCTGCCCAAGATCCGCATGGCGTCCGAGGGCTTTGCCAACAAGGTGCGCGCTGACACTCCATCCCCTTTGTTACCTTCACGCATGTCCCAAGTTCAGTGTCTCCCCTTTCAGAATAGTCTCGACCGCTGGCTGTTTCTTTCGTTCGGCATGTTGCAGAAGTCTTTCTACTCATCACTACTGATCAGTTGTAATTTCAGCTGTGCATCCAGAGGTGCACACAGAGCCGTGCCCTGCCTACAGCCGTGAAACTAACTTCACCGACATGCCGCAGGACGGGGTGTGGAGCCTGCAGAACGAGGCGACGAAGGAGCGCACGGCGCAGGCGTACCTGCGCGTTGATGACGAGGGCCTCAAGTCCTTCGAGAACCGCATCCGCCAGGTCCTCATGTCCTCCGGCTCCACCACCTTCACCAAGATCGCCAACAAGTGGAACACGGTGCGCTTTGCGATGCAGCAAAGCTGCGTCCTTTCTGCTTTCAAGGATGGAGCAGAATGACTTCATGCTGTGCGCTGCTGGAACTCTGCAGTTGAGGCAATGCTGGCAATAACGATGACGGTCTGCTCTCCATTTGGCTTCTGCTGACACTGTCATGACGAGTGTTGTGGTTGCTTAATTCCTGGACTTGTCGTGCAGGCGCTGATTGGGCTGATGACGTACTACCGAGAGGCGACGGTGCACACCCAGGAGCTGCTGGACCTGCTCGTCAAGTGCGAGAACAAGATTCAGACGGTGCGTCTTGAGCAGCTCCTCCACTGCACTCCTGCATTGAAAAGCTTCGCTCACCTGCAAGTTCTCTGTGACTCAGCGACTGTCTCCCATGTCCCATGTCTGCATTTCGTCACATCTGTTGAATTTTGGTTTTCCTCCATCTTCTTCCGCCCGATGCTGACTGCCGTTCTTGCTTGGCATCCTGCAGCGCATCAAGATCGGGCTGAACTCCAAGATGCCGTCGCGGTTCCCGCCGGTCATCTTCTACTCGCCCAAGGAGATCGGCGGCCTGGGCATGCTGTCCATGGGGCACATCCTCATCCCGCAGTCCGACCTGCGCTACAGCCAGCAGACGGACCTGGGCGTCACCCACTTCCGCGCGGGTGCGGCCTTCTGATCAAATTTTGGGATGGCAAACATTCAATGTTTGTATAGTGTACCAAGCTGACAGCAGCAGAGTAAGTCGAATCGGCGTCGTTGATTCGTCCAACACAGAGCACCATCCTTCTGTTTGATCATCCTCTGACAACTTCTGTGCGCTCCTTGTGCAGGCATGAGCCACGACGAGGAGCAGCTGATCCCCAACCTGTACCGGTACATCCAGCCGTGGGAGGCGGAGTTCCTGGACAGCCAGCGCGTGTGGGCCGAGTACGCCCTCAAACGCCAGGAGGCTCAGGCACGTGCCCCCTCGCACTCTACCACCTTTTGCACTTTAAACTCGTCCTCCCTTCTTGCTTGCATTTATGGTGTCTGCCCTTGTGACGTGTAGGCGTTCCCTGACTCTCCGTGTTCACCAGCTTTTCCTGGCGCCTCTGATTCGCGGCAGCTGGAGATCGCCCATGCACGTCTCTCTGTCTCGCTCAGCTCAGGGTTTTGACAAACATGTCGTTTGGTCTGTGCAGGCGCAGAACCGGCGGCTGACGCTGGAGGACCTGGAGGACTCGTGGGACCGCGGCATTCCGCGCATCAACACCCTATTCCAGGTGCGCATCCTCAAGTTCATCTGCAGCCGTAGCGGTGCTGCTTGCGTTCCTGAATGGAGCTTGAGCTTGCTGCGGTGCCCTGTGTGTCCAGCCAAAGTCTGCAGGTACCGTGTGGTATTAGCATGTTGTCAGGGTCAAATAGATGAGCTGAAGGCGAGCCGTCTGCTGAGCGTGTCGCAATTTGTGCCCGCAGAAAGACCGGCACACGCTGGCCTACGACAAGGGGTGGCGCCTGCGCACGGAGTTCAAGCAGTACCAGGTGCTGCGGCAGAACCCCTTCTGGTGGACGCACCAGCGCCACGACGGCAAGCTGTGGTCCCTCAACAACTACCGCACTGACGTCATCCAGGTCCGCAGCCTTTGCCTCCTGGAATTTCAAAATTCCCACAATCTGCTGACCGGTACGGCCTTGTGTTTGGACAGCCTCTGCTTGGGATTGAAACTTGGGAGCACGCACCAGGCAACCCCGTTGCAGTCCCTTCTCGAGGAGCAGACAGTCCTGTCCAGTCTCAGTAAATGACCACCCCTCACAGCTCACTGACATGATGATGCAGGCGCTGGGCGGTGTGGAGGGCATCCTAGAGCACACGCTGTTCAAGGGCACCTACTTCCCCACCTGGGAGGGCCTCTTCTGGGAGAAGGCGTCCGGATTCGAGGAGAGCATGAAGTGCGTCGCCGGTCACACCTTGTTCCGCTCTGCTCCTTGGATCGGCTGCTGGCTGCTTGCACCAACTTGGCAAAACTCAAAGGTACACTCGTAGAGTTGTCATGTTGCTGGTTGTCAAACTGGGGTCAGGCAGCCGCTGACAAGCTGTGCCCCTGGGAGGCCGCAGGTACAAGAAGCTGACCAACGCGCAGCGGTCGGGGCTGAACCAGATCCCCAACCGGCGGTTCACGCTGTGGTGGAGCCCCACCATCAACCGTGCCAACGTGTACGTCGGCTTCCAGGTGTGCAGACACATCAAACTGCCCATGCAGGCATCGTGCACGAGCAACAGCATTGTCCTCGTTCAACATGTCCTCTTTGAGCATCACTAAAGTCTCTGCTTCGAAAGCTGTTGCTGATCTATCGTCTGCGTCCGGAGACTTGAGACTTGACGTCCTGTGTTCTGACTGACAGGTGCAACTGGACCTGACGGGCATCTTCATGCACGGCAAGATCCCGACGCTCAAGATCAGCCTCATCCAGATCTTCCGCGCCCACTTGTGGCAGAAGGTCCACGAATCCGTCGTCATGGACCTGTGCGTCCCTGCTCCCTCCCTCCGTGTCACTTCTGCTGCCGCAGCCTGCCACTGCCGCATCAAGTCGTGACCGACTGGCTGCTGCTGTAGCTCATCAAATACCATGCGCTGCCAGGTCACACTTGGCGCCAACAAGTCAGCACCAGATCTGCACCCTTGCTGTCGTTTCAGGCTCCGGCACAATGACTCATAGCTGTGAACACTCTTCGTCTGACTTCGTTATACCGACTTTGCGCAGGTGCCAGGTGTTTGACCAGGAGCTGGATGCGCTGGAGATCGAGACGGTGCAGAAGGAGACCATCCACCCGCGCAAGTCGTACAAGATGAACTCCTCCTGCGCCGACATCCTGCTGTTCGCCGCCTACAAGTGGCCCATGTCCAAGCCCTCGCTCATGGCGGAGACCAACGACGTGTTCGACCAGAAGGCCTCCAACAAGTTCTGGGTCGACGTGCAGCTGCGGTGTGCATCCGCCTTTTACGTGCAAGTCTGCTGCAGCACAGGCCGCTGTCCAGCCTGCTTCGCCGCGCTCCTTCCGGAAGATAGTTTTGCTGTCAGTTCGTGGCTCGGCACACATGCCTCATAATCTTGGACTTCAGGCGTCACCAGCCCCCACCCTGTCAGTCATGAGCACCGCCTTCCATTTGTGAGTGGTTGACCAGCGTGTGCTCCCAGGTGCCAGTTGCTGAGCAGTTCATCCTTTGGTGCATGACAGGTGGGGCGACTACGACAGCCACGACATCGAGCGGTACGTGCGCGCCAAGTTCCTGGACTACACCACAGACAACATGTCCATCTACCCGTCGCCCACCGGTGTGTCCTTGTCGCAGCACTTTCGCTTTGCAGTGGTCCTTCTCCAGACTTGACTTTCGCTGTCCAGAGGTGGGCACCGTCATTGTATGCATGTTGATGCTGAAGGATGACCATGAATGTGACAGCTGGGCATGTTGACGTGTGTACTCAGGCGGCTTGTCCTGAGCCTTTCCTGGATGCTGCAGGCGCGATGATCGGCATCGACCTGGCGTACAACCTGCACAGCTGCTTCGGCAACTGGTTCCCTGGCGTCAAGCCCCTCACGGTCCAGGTGATTCCATTGACATTTGCCAGCCGGAGCACCTGCACATCCTTCCGTGACCCTGAGTCCTCACGTTTGTACCGTTGCACTCTGTGCAGACAGGTGCTTGGACATGGGGATCATTCTGCACTGTCAAATCCGTGAGTGGCATCAGACAGCACTCGCACAACAGCTTAAATCTTTTGTCTTCTAAATGACCGCAGGCCATGGCCAAGATCATGAAGGCGAACCCGGCGCTGTACGTGCTGCGAGAGCGCATCCGCAAGGGCCTGCAGCTGTACTCCTCCGAGCCCACAGAACCGTACCTGTCGTCCCAGGTGTGTGCCACATGGTCCCGTCTCTGTTCCATTCCATGCCCGGGCATTTGGTGACGTTTGCCAGCCTGCCGCCAGATTGGTTAACCTATGCTCCTTGCAGCTGTTGCCGTCCTTCACAAGGAACGGCTGCCCAGATCTGTCCAACCTCTTGCTTCGTGTCCTGCAGAACTACGGCGAGCTGTTCAGCAACCAGATCATCTGGTTCGTGGACGACACCAACGTGTACCGGGTGACCATCCACAAGACGTTCGAGGGCAACCTGACTACCAAGCCCATCAACGGCGCGATCTTCATCTTCAACCCGCGCACGGGGCAGCTCTTCCTGAAGATCATCCACACCAGGTGCGGCATTGGTCTCCACACTCGTGCTTAACAAACCTTCATGGACTGTAGTGCTATGCTGAAGCTGATTCGTGCATGTTGCCTTATCATTGCTCTGTTGCTCTGCTGAACCTGCGACTGACTCGTTGTCCTTGTCATGCACCAGCGTGTGGGCGGGCCAGAAGCGGCTCGGCCAGCTCGCGAAGTGGAAGACCGCCGAGGAGGTGCGCCGCTTGTTTGACTCTTACTTGTTCCTAGAGACAGATACTGCAATGCACGCGCTGCAACTTCTCCTTACTCATGGCGAGCAGAGGTGGGACTCGCCCATCTGGGCAGCGTCCTGTCGAGCTCTTGCACATTCAGCCTGCAAATGCATGTGTCTCACCTTTGCTACACAAAAGTGCGCATGGGCTAAACCATGTTCCCTGTGCCTGGGCAGGTGGCGGCGCTGGTGCGGTCGCTGCCAGTGGAGGAGCAGCCGAAGCGCATCATCGTGTCGCGCAAGGGCATGCTCGATCCCCTGGAGGTGCGCTACGCTGCCCCCTACTTTGTGGAATGTCCCTGGCTGCCGGCCCCGCTCGCCTCCAAGACACTTGTCCCTGCACTGCAGTTTGGACTTACGTATGCAATGTCGAGCACTGGGCAGGAAAGTGAAGGATGTTCTTGCTGTCGACAGGTGCACCTGCTCGACTTCCCCAACATCGTCATCACGGGGTCGGAGCTGCAGCTGCCCTTCCAGTCGGCGCTCAAGATCGAGAAGTTCGGCGACCTCATCCTCAAGGTGCACCCGTGCTCTGTTTCACACTGCTTTTCTGGCCCCTGGCGGAAGCTGCCCGAGAGTCTGCTTGCTGCTTCTGGTCGGTGCAGCACACCCTAGCCCTGGCTGCAGAGTTGTCCTGGCTGCAGAGTTGTGCTTGTCCGTGCACCACTGCCTGCCCGCACCAGCATTGCTGACAGTTCTGCACCTGTCCCTCGCTGTGCAGGCGACGGAGCCGCAGATGGTGCTGTTCAACATCTACGACGACTGGCTGAAGACCATCAGCAGCTACACGGCGTTCAGCCGGCTGATCCTGATCCTGCGGGCGCTGCACGTCAACGTGGACAAGGCGCGCATGATCCTGCGCCCCGACCGCTCCATCGTCACGGAGCCGCACCACGTGTGGCCCTCGCTCACCGACGAGCAGTGGATCAAGGTGCGTGCCCCCGGCCCAGAGGCTCTATTGTTCTTGCCAAACCTGCTGGCATTCGTGGGCGTTGACTGGTGCAATGCCTGAGACACCGAGTTACACTGGCAGACAAAAACTTTGCACGTGCTCTGTGGCACAGCTGCAGAACTTGCTGTCGAGTCTCTGCTGCACGCCCAGCTCACAGCGCACAATATGCTGCGCTTCTGCCAGCAGGACTGTGCGACGGGTCCACTGCAACAGTGATGTTTAGCATTGGCTCGCGGCTGTGTTCTTCATGCATGCGCGTCAATTCCTTCCATCATGCCGCAAGGGCTCAAAGACACCTATCTTCGTAGACATGTGGACTCTTCGTACTGCAGCCTGCGCTATCAAGGCAATGGAGTTGACCGTATGTTGCTGTCACAGGTGGAGATAGCGCTGAAGGACCTCATCCTGGCGGACTACGCCAAGAAGAACAATGTCAACGTGGGGGCGCTGACGCAGAGCGAGATCCGGGACATCATCCTGGGCGCGGAGATCACGCCGCCCTCGCAGCAGCGCCAGCAGATCGCCGACATCGAGAAGCAGGTCTGCTTAAGATTTTCTGTTGTGATGCGTCGCACGATTGCGTCAATCGATGTAAGTGGAGGTGGCCGGTGCTGTGGCACTTGCAGATTGCAACTGGCTGCCTAGCATGCACTTGTGCCGTTTCAAGATGTGCTTGCACATGCCCTGGTCACTCACTTCCAACCTCCACTCCCTGTGCAGGCCCGGGAGGGCGGCAACATGACGGCGGTGACGACGAAGACGCAGAACGTGCACGGCGACGAGCTCATCGTCACCACCACCTCGCCCTACGAGGCCGAGGTCTTTGCCAGCCGCGCCGACTGGCGGGTGCGCACCTGGCTCTGTAGCCCGTCTGTGTTTCCTTGTACAACGTGCTCGCATAGGCAGCGCTTGCATGCACAGATCTTCTCAATTCCTTCGCCTGATCTTTCGGCCAATGGTCTTGTTTGTTGTTTCTGCTCGTCATCATTTGAGCCCTTGATGCGGCGTTTCCACTTGCTCATGCTGCCCAACATGCTGACGCTATCACCGTGGCGCGCACAGGTGCGGGCGATCAGCGCGGCGAACCTGCACTTGCGGGTCAATCACATCTACGTGAACAGCGAGGCGGTGCGGGACAGCGGCTACACCTACGTGCTGCCTAAGAACGTGCTGAAGAAGTTCATCTGCATCGCGGATTTGCGCACCCAGGTCGCCGGCTTCATGTACGGCGTGTCGCCGCCCGACAACGCACAGGTGCCGCCCACGCCTCCTGCTTCTCCACTACCTACTCGCAGCATCTCTCTGCTGTTGTCCCTGCTGAGCATCACCAACCCTCCATCGTGATGGGCTAGAGCTGTATGTTTGCCTTGTGATAGCTTGTGATACCCTGCTGCACAAGTCCGGAGCCAGCTGCACGGACATCATTCTTGTAATCAAGGCGCGTACCCAACCAGCTGGCGCCCCGCAGGTCAAGGAGATCCGGGCGATCGTGATGCCGCCGCAGCATGGGGACCACCAGAGCGTGCGGCTGCCGGCGGCGCTGCCGGAGCACGACTACCTGGCCGACCTGGAGCCCCTCGGCTGGCTGCACACCCAGCCCAACGAGCTGCCGCAGATGGCGCCGCAGGTACTGCCTCAACTGCTTCGAGCCGTGCCATCTTCCCACCATCTCATGCATTGCCTCATGGCTGCCTTGAGTCCGCCTTCTTGGGTGCATGACTAATGCCCAGGTTGGTGCTGTGACCTTGTGGCCTGGCTCGGGAGAGCTCCACCCTTTCTCAGTCCAATCTGGCATCTCACCGTGAAACTGTTTCTTGCTGCAGGACGTGACGGCGCACGCAAAGATGCTGGAGGCGCACAAGTCGTGGGATGGCGAGCGCTGCGTCGTCGTCACTGTCTCCTTCACGCCCGGCTCCGCGTCGCTGACCGCCTACAAGCTCACGCCCGGCGGGTGCGCGCCGCTTTGCTTCCCCCCCTCCTTTGCTTCCGCAATCGACTCCCATTGACTCTGCAAATTAGCTGCCTGGTCTGCGGGTCTGTGTGCACGGATGTGCTCTGAAAGTCGCATCAGCTGGCCTGCCAAGATGTCCATATTTACCACAAAGTGCACTGTTACCCTCCTGCAGGTACGAGTGGGGCCGGGCCAACCGCGACAACGCGGCCAATCCGGTGGGGTACTCCCCGACGCACTACGAGAAGGTGCAGCTGCTGCTGTCGGACCGCTTCATGGGCTTTTACATGGTGCCCGACGCCGGCCCCTGGAACTACAACTTCCAGGTGCGCACTGCTCCGTCTCTGCTAGCTGCCTGTCTCCTGCTGCTCGTGTCATGTACCGTCTTGAACTGTGCTGAGGTTCCTTGTGTGCATTGTTGTGCCACAAAGACGTCCCCGCTTCTGTTCTTGTTTCTGTTCTTGTTCTTGAACTGCTGCAGCCTTGCAGCACTTTGTGAAAACTGCAAACTTCCTATATCCGATTCATTCGGACGCGCAGGGCGTGAAGTTTGCGCCGAGCATGGGTTACGGCCTGAAGTTGGCCAACCCCAAGGAGTTCTTCTCCGAGTCGCATCGGCCCAGCCACTTCCTGGAGTTCTCCAAGCTGGAGGTGCGCCGCCTGCCTGCTTTCACTTCTGTGATTCTCCCTGTTGCATTCGACACTGTAGCCACTTTCGAATGACGCTTGCATGGAGGCTGTAGTTGGTGCACCTGCCTGTGCTGGCGTCGGCGTCATGAAGCCTCAAAGTGGACGTCGAATCGTAGTGACATTCCTCCTGCAGGACACTGGCGTGGAGGCGGACCTGGAAGACCAGTTTGCGTGAGCGGCGATGCCCGCGGCGGCGGCCGCCGCGCAGGCCGGATGCGTCTGCTCCCCGGACATGTGCCGCTGCCTTGCGCGACGCGGCGGTCTGGATTGCGCTTGCGCGCCTGTGCAGCCGAGAGGAGGAGCAAGGGGCTTTTTTGTAGCTTCCTCTGGCGCCTGCGGACCCCGTTTCCTGTTGCACAGGGCACCGCGCCGCCCCCTTGTGATTTGTGAGTGTGTCCTATTGTTCCGTTGTCTGGGTTGCCTGGGCGCCTGGACCAGACCTTGCCTGTGCGAGAGAGTGAGAGTAATTTGAACTTTGTAACATGCCTGGTCCGCAGCACCACCGCTGTCAGCTGCTCGCCGTGCTGACTGCCAGAGCGCTTTTGCCTCTCCCAGCTGATCTCATGTACCAACCCAGATCATCTCACAGTTCAGAAGATTCCCGCGCCTCGAACGGGACGCTAAGATTGCTGACCGGTCCCTTCATCGGTTGTGCGTCCAGCGGCCCCGGCCCTGCCTTTCGCCCTTCTCAGCGGCTGAAGGGCGAGCCAGCCAGCTGTCGGAGGCGAGGCGCGCTACGGTCCGCGACGCCCTCGAACGCAGGCATGGCCGGCCACGCACTCGCGGCTCCTCGTTGTCTGCACGCTGAACTCCTTGCTTATCGCCAGTGCTGCCGTTTGGGCTGACGCTGAGCGACGGCCTCGCGACAACCTCCGCACATGCACCAGCTCGTCTCCACCCGGATCCTTATTGGAAGCTCACAGCTTCAGCCTCAACACGCAGCTGCCGGGCACACACCCGCAGAGTCGCAGCAGGGTCCACCACCGCGCCATTCGTGCTGTGGCCCTAGGCTCCTGGCCAGCCTGATGCGTGCCTCTGTCATGCTGCAGGCTCGCAGCCTCAAGCGGACGCCTCCAGCCGCGCGGTACCGCCGTCCTGCCGGGTACTGACAGCGTCCACATGGCCGACTCAGCGGAGCAGGCGCCCGCGGCGCCGGCGGCATCTGAGGCCCCGATCCCCATCCCGGGGCTGCCGCTGCCAGCAGTGACGCATTCGCCGCAGCGCGCCGTGGGCACGGACGACGTCGTCAAGCTGTTCAGCTTTTTCACATCCGAATTCCGCGGCTTCCTCGCGCACGTCGAGCAGGCCGTGCAGGTGCGGGCTTGGGGTCACTTGCCAGGCTAGAGATTACCGTCTGAAGCTGATCCTTCTTCAGGGTGAGTGCAGGTTGGGATCGTCATGACGGCTGCGCATCTGCGAGCCCGCACAGCACACCGGTCCCAGCACTTGCTGCATCGCTGCATGCTGCTGTGAACGGGGAGGGAGACTGGCCGGTGGAAATGCCCTCCAGTCATCCTGGCGACATCCTTGCGACCAAGAGCAATGTGCTGTGCCGCCCTGCAGGTTTTCCAGACGACGGGCGCGCTGCCGACGCACCCGCTGTATCGGGCGCGGGCTGTCGACCTGCCACCGGCGCCGAAGCCCGAGGGCGGCCCCGCCGCAGGCGGCGGCGGCCCAGGCCCGGGGCGGCCGCGCAAGGTCAAGCGCGACAAGATTGTGCGCAAGCCAACGGCGTTCAACTACTTCGTCAAGGAGAAGATCGGGCAGTACAAGACCGACGGCATTACCATCCCCGACGATCGCAACAACAACGAGCTGTTCAAGGTGCGCGTCCTGAGCTGTGAACATGTGGTAGAACAAGACCCTTCCCTGCTCTGTACTATCTGCTTGCGGCAGGGTTTCAGGACGCGGCAAGCTGCCTGCACCCTTCCCCTTGCTGTGGCTCTTCAAAGACTGTCCAACCCGGCAGCGCTGTGCGCTGCCTTGCACTCCTGTATCGCGACGCCTCCCGGCGCCCCAGCCCTGACACTTCTCGATTTGGACTGTTGCAGCGGGCGGTGTCGGAGCGGTCGGCGCTGAACCCGGTACCGGGCCCCCCTGAAGTAAAATCACTCATGTTCTTGTATTCAGCCTCGTTTTTGGGGGCGCAGAGGGCGGTGTCGGAGTGGTCGGCGCTGAATCCGGACCAGAAGAAGGCGTACGGGGAGGCGTACCGGGCGGCGCACCCGGAGCTGGCGGCGGGCGGCGAGGGCGAGGGCGGCGGCGACGATGCGGCGGCCATGGAGGCGCAGGCGCAGCTGCTGCTGGATGGCGCCGCCGAGGCGCACCAGGCCGCCGGCACCAAGCGCAAGGTGCCGGGATGGAGCGGAACCGGGATTCTCGGGGGCTGATGTTGGGTTGCCTGTGTCGGATGTGCTGGAGATGCTGTGGTGTGCTGCCAGGGCGCAGGCCGACGCTGGGCCGGCACCCAGCGCAAGGGGTTCTTGCAGTTCTCGAGGTTTGTCGCGCTTGCACAGTCGCAGAGTGCAGTCCTCTGGCTGCTGCTGCAAGGTGCGGTCCACTTCATTGACCCCAAGCGCCCAGCCTGCGAGGATGCTCCAGCGCTGGCGCTTTGCGCCTCATCACCTCGTCACCTCGTCACTGTGCCTCCTTTTTGAGCGCATCGGCGTGGCATCTTGAGCAGGCGGGTGAGCCGGGGGGGCGGCTGGCGGGCACGGCGCAGCTGGCGCACCTGCCGCCGCCCGGCGCCGGCGCCGGCAGCCTGGAGGAGCACATCTCCCTCACTGAGCTGGTCAACGGCGGCGAGGTAAAATCACATCCTAGGTTCTTCAAAGGGGTTTGTGACGACTTGGGACATCTGGCATGTCATCTCGTTGCAGGCCATGAGCAGCGGCTGTCCGTCCCTCCCTGTATGTTCCATCTGCAACAGTCCTTCTGGCATAGCCCTTCCGGCATGATCTGGAGATGTTCCACCCCAAGACTGTTTGAGCTCACCCAAGCTGCTTCACTTCCGCTGCAGGATGCCGTGACAATGGCGGCCGCGGGCGTGGCGCCTCCGGCCGCCGCAGCGCCGGCGGAGGCTGAGGAGCCGGGCCGCAAGAAGCGCAAGGGCACCAGCGTCAAGTCCAAGCCCTGAGCCTGCTGACCAGGCAGGGGCCCACAGGAAACCCTGCCGACCTGACCCAGCCTAATCCGGGGTGAATCATCCTGACAACTGGGATGAATCAACTTGACGCCGGGAGCGGGCTCGGCGCAATTTTATCTGAGCGGCGGGATTTATCTGGCAGTGGTGCGCTGCGGGGCTGGACTGCGACAGAAATCGCTGCCAAGACAGTGAGGCAGAGCCTGCACACTTTTGCACGACGTTGACAGGGACTGCTGGGGGGTTTGGTTTCGATGTTTGGGACTTGGGACTTTCTTTCCGCCCATGCAAACCCGATTGCTTTGTGCGGCAGCCCATTTTTCCTTGCATCTTGCACAGACAATACCCCTCCTATACACTCCAGGTATCCTGCAGTCCTGCTTTCCCGCCTTCCCTTCACAATAAGCATTACGGATATATAGGCGTATGGTTCCAGACGTGAAGATACAAGTTCATCGGTGTGAATGAATTCCAAGTGGGACAATCGAATATGAACTCCCCAGCTTGCCGCCTGTCAGCTTGGCATGCCTAGAGTTAAAAAAGACCTGGTCCCTGTTGAGCTGTCCATGTCACCATGCTGGTGGACATTCCACAGCTTGAGATTGCTGATCCAGCCAGCGCAGGATCTGGGCCGCCAGCCGGCGGGTGCCCTCCTCGGCGGCGCGTCTCAGAATGAGCGCCACCGCGTCCGCCGGCGAGAAAGCCCGCCCAATCTGCAATGGCAACACAGCATGCCTCAGCAATGCCCGATTGGAACGACCAAAACAGCCCTGGGCGGCTGCATCCGCGAGTCGCCTTGCGTGCAGCTGGAATTTCTGATACCGGCAATGCACAGCTGTCCCACAGTGTCACGGAAGATGCTGCCGACTCACCCGCAGGTGTGCTGCGCCGCCGCCGCAGGGTGTTGTGTGCGTGCCCGGCAGCCGCAGCGTCGTCACGCCTGTCGACAAGGCAGTCTGACTGGTGAAGTTGTCCATCGATGCTGCAAGTGCTTTGGTTCGTCACCCAGCACTGCACCTGGAAAACTTGTACGTGCGTGCCCACACGTTAAGATGCGTCGCCGCACCTGTCGGATTCCTCTGCTGCAGGATGCGTTCCATCTCGGGTGTCTCATCAATGCTGTCATCCTGCGGGCAGAAGAGCCATATTTCGTCATCGGCGTTGATGGCTCATTGCTGAGATTTGCAAGGGCCAGTTTTCACATAAGTGTGCAAGCAGCTGCAGCAGGAATGGTGCTCGACCAGCTTCAGCAATGTCGCGCGAAGGCTTTCTGGCGCAGAATCCAAGCCTTGTGTGGCTGCGACGCACCAGAAACTGAATGAGCAGCGAGCTAGGGGCCGAATATTGACTGGCAATGAGCGCCCTGCTGTCTGCGGGCGTTGGGTCAAATGCCGCCGCCCCCTCCTCCACTTCCCTGTCCGTGCAGAAACAGTTGTTGCTCAACGAACCAACTGTGATAGCCTGGGTTCAGTCCACAAAGGGTCTACGGCCGCCCCTTCTTCCACCTCGCGCGCCGCCGCACATGGGACCCTCCCCCGTTTCCAGGGGTTTGCGCCGGCAGGGCTGCCTCACGCCGCCTGCACAGCACGGGCGCCACATGAGTCAAGTGGATGCGTGACCCCTGGAACTTACCTGAGCACGAGGTCCAGCTGGTCCAGGACCGGCACCAGGGACTCTATGGTGGCCGCGTCCAGCAGTCCCGGCGGCGCCAGCGTTGCCAGCTGCTGGAGGGCCTGCACCGGCGGTGGCGGTGCCCCTTCAGATGTGACACCCGTGACACTGAGCCGTCTGTTGATGGGGCATCTGCAACCTCTGGGTGAGGGGCGGATGCGCAAGCGGTGCACACATGAGATTCAGTTGAAATGGAGCTGGTCGCAAATTGAGACAGCGCTGGGCGTCGGAAATTTCTAGTTCTAGTAATTTCTAGAAATTTCTAGGGGCCATCACCCGCTCAGAGTCTGCATATTGGATGCCCGGCGCCACGCGGGCGGCACGGACCAGCGGCTGCAGCGACGTCAGCGGCACTGGGATGGCCTCGGTGATCTCCCTGCAGGTTGTGCAAGGATCTTGTTTGTCCAAGCTCGTAACGCGTCGCAGCAAAGGCTCCAGCACATGGCAGAGGAGCAGGCTGCACATTGTGTCAACGAATCAAGCCAGTGCCACACTTGTCGTCAGACACCATCTTTCATCTACATAGGCACGTTAACACATGTCGCATGTGTCTGTCATGATACGCTCAAGACTGCCGCACTTGTTATTGAAGGAGATCAGGGCGTCGCCGCGGTGGCTGTCACGCGGCATGGCGAGGCAGCCGCCAAGCAGGTGCAGCAGGGCGCCATTGCTGTGGCCCACGCCAAAGGTCGGCAGGCCCTCGTCCGCCAGCCAGGCCGTGGAGGGCTGCGCCCGCAGCTGCTGAAGCGCGCAATGAAAGTCCTGCGGGGAAAATGCGGTTGGGTGGCTTGGGAGACGTTCATGGTTTTAGAACTACGTAGTCTTCAGCTGATTGCAAATGAACATGTTGTCCCTGTGCTCACCTTCCGTGATCATATCTGCAAGCCAGTCGTCGGCTGCTTGCATCACACAAGAACTCGTAGGTGAGACCGCATCAGACACAGTGCAATGTCGGAAGCGCACTAGGGCAGCGGCGCCCCCACCTGCTGCACCGCGAGCGCGCACTCTGCGTGCTGAAATGTCACCGCGTAGGGCGTCGCAACCACCGTGTAGCCGCCGTCCGACAGCAGGCGCATCAGCAGCGGGTACTGCATTTCAGAGCAGCACAGATCAGCAGCAGCGGTCCAGCGGCGGCAGGTTGATTCCAACTGCGCTTTTCTGGCTGTTCGTGCATGCGGGCGGCTCGGCGATGCCGCCAGAAATATACAGGTGCACTTCCCACCGTCAGGTCGGGGGCGCTGCCAACAAAGGCGCCGCCGAGGAAATGGACAACTCCGTGCGGCCGGCTGCGCGGCGGCCGCACGAAGGTCCCATCGACGCGAAAGGCGTCTGGCTGCGCTGTTGAGCTGGCAGTGCCACGTCCGGCTGTCGACGCCATGGCTGCTGAGGTCTGAGGCGCGGCGGTTCGACGCCTGCAAGGTCGCCGCACAGCGCGCATGCATGATCTGCGCCGCTGTTCAGGTCCACGATTGGTGCCCGCCGCTTGGCGCATGCTTTGCGGTCCATCAAGTTGCATTAAATGATGCATCCGTGGCGTTTAACAGCGACCAAATCTGACGTGTCTGCCCCGGCAGTTCCAATACAAATGACAGTGGACACTCCGCAGATTTGCGTAAAACCGATTGCCACGCCAAGCAATTCTTCAAGTCTGAATGCATGCATGCAAAAACGGCGAATGACGGCCACCGGCGCATGCCTGCCATCGCGCGCCTTTCATGGCCACCCCGTTACTGCATGCCTTACACACCTGCGCTTCCAATACGAAACCTGGTGTGAGCCCTAGGCATGGGGCGGCCACCCCAATTTGTCCCAAAAGACGGTGCGTTACGCTAGTGTCCAGTGTACTGGTACACTGTTTTTGCGAGCATCAGGCCACGTGCAAGCTTTACCGCTCAAATTGGCTCAAACACTGGATACGGTGGTGGATTTCGAATTTTAGCGGCGGCGAGTGATAACCAAGCGGCGGCAACTGCCATGAGAGCGGCGGAGAACAGGGGCAGAATATTGAAAAATTGCCTTCACTACAGCATTTGCGCGCAAAGCCCTCAAAACACAGTGTATAAATACGCCGTCTTTGTAGTGGTAGCGTATTGGCGGATACAGCCTGAAGAACCCAAAGAGCCCGGCAATACATCACTTGCCAGTTGCCGTTCCGTGAATCAACTACATCTTGCAATCATGGCGCTGCGCATGCTTGGATCCCGGCTCACAGGTCTGCTGCAGCCCGCGCGCCAGCAGTTTGCGGCGGACCTGCCCCGGCTGGTGCGCTTGCATGCTGTTTTTGTGTTGCTGCACATGCATGCAGATCATGAGGGCGCTCACAGACTGCCCAATCCTTGCAGTTGGTGGCCTCGCGAGCCTTTGCGTCCGCGGCACAGCCAGCGGAGCAGCCAGCGGGCGAAGCGGCCACGGCGAAGCAGGGCTGGGGGCAGACCACAATCATGGACATCCTGATGGCCAAGGTGCGCCGATCGCATCGTTCTGGAGGCAGCGATCGCCAGTTGAATGGCTGGCGTGCGAACCCCGACATCCAGCGGGCGTACTGCTGACTGTGCAATCGCTTTAGTTTCGTGGTGCTCCCTGGCGTGCAGCCTGCACCAACTGGCGCTGGGGCGCCGCCATTGACACTGTGTATGTGTTTGTACCGCAGGTGCCGCACGACGGGGCCTGGCTGTGGTGCAGCAAGGACGACCTCGTGTTTGATGCGGTGAAGAAGGTAAGTACCAGTGTGCAGTAGCGCTGCCGAGCACCCGGCAGTGGCCCAGCAGCATGAAAGTATTGCCGAATGCCTTTCGACCCATCACATATCGCACGCGCGATGTCGGGGCGAACCCAGCTGCTTGACAGCAGCGTTTGCTGGTTTGCAGATGACAAAGGGCAATGTGGGCTCGCTGCTGGTGTTTGACCCCAGCAAGCTCAGGCTGGAGAGCGGCGAGAGCAGCGACCTGAGGAGCGCGTCCAGCGAGGCGGTGGTCGGCATCGTGACAGAGCGAGGTGGGTGCTTGCGCTTTGACCTACCGGCTCGTCCGCCGCGCTGCATGTGGCTGCCGTGCAGCGTGTAGCTCGCGATACTTCTGCCTGCGCATAGCCACATGTTCCTGTCGACAGCAGCCGCATCAGCGTGCTGCCCGCGGGCCGACGGCCCCGGTTTTTGAAACGCGCTTCCTGAAACTCCACTGGGTGCACCCCGCAGACTACCTGACGAAGGTAGTGGTGTCCGGCAAGAGCTCGAAGGAGCTCAAGGTGTCGGAGATAATGACAAAGGAGGAGGTGCTGAAGACGGTGTCGCCGGCGGACACGGTGCTGGCGGCCATGAAGCTCATGATCGACTACAACTTTCGGCACGTGCCCGTGGTGAGTTTGCGGGGAGGTGCTCGTGGCTGCAGTCGATGGAGTGCTTGTGCATGACGATACTGACCTCTGCAGTCCACTTTTATTAGCAGTCACTCGGCAACCATCGTCGTGGTTCTCACGACATGCCATTGTCACGATGTGCAGGTCGACAATGGGAGCTACCTGGGCATGATCTCCATCCGTGACGCGGTAAGTGACACTTGCTGGTTGCACTCAATATGCATCTTGCAAGCCATTGCAAGCCACTGCTGCGGGCCCTTGCTGATCATGCTTGCAGCGGACATGATTCACTCCGCCAATCCTCCCCTTGCAGGTGCGGACAATGGTGGTGGAGCACCGGGAAGAGGTGGACAAGCTGCACGAGTACATCCAGGTGAGCGTGTGCTGATGGTATCGCAACTCGCATGAACGCCAACTGCTGGCCAGGCATGCTGCTGCAGTTGCTAATCTGGATGCGCACACTGTCAGGATCGCTGGATGTGGTGGCTTCCTTAATCATCTGCAGAAAATTGTTGTTAATGAGGGTTTGCCGGTGCAGGGCTCGTACTGAAGGGCGTGGAGGGTGATGAGCAGCAGCGCCACGGTCGCAGCCTTCACAATGTCAAGGCACCTGGGGGAGGCATTGTGCCTGGCATGATTTGGCCGCCTGCGCGCTTAGCCAGACAGCACTGCTGTACACACGATAGTGGAGGGTGCGAGTGTCTTTTCCTCGACTGCACTCGCGCACAAGATGTTTTTGAGACCTTGTGCAGCCGATGCAGTGGCTGAGTCACTGCAATCGTGCCGACTCGTGCTGCGACTGTGGTAGTACCTGTCCTTTCGAGATGTGGCGTGTCGCCTGATCTGGGTCGCGCCTTGTACACTAAGTATGCATGTAGCGGCACAAGCTAGGTGTGCGACTTGGTTTCAACCTTTCGTCGCAAGTGTGAGGTCCCTCTAGTCTGGCGATGTGATGTAAATTCAGCAGCCGATCACTCCCTGCTGGCTGCCCTAGGTACACCTGTTCGTTCCAGAAGCACAGCGGCCAATTGGGAATCCAAGCCCGTGATGCCTGAACTGCTGCTGCCATTGGCCATCATCGACTCGGCCGCTCCTTCTGCAGGCTGGCTTCCAGCTGAGAAATGACCGAGTCCATGCTGTCGTAGCTCCGCTCCTTGTAGGGAGGCGGCTTCTTGGCAGGCGCTGCGGCCGAGACGCCAGCCGCCGACGGCAGCTGCGGATTCCGCGGGTCATTTGGCAGCTTTGCTATGAGCGTCTCCTGCAGCATGCCGATGGGGTAGCCCGCCTGCATGTCGCACATGCACATCAGCTCAAAGCGAGAGAGAGCAGGCGAGCAAGGAAGAGAGACACATTAAAATGCACTTTCAATCGCGTATGGATGGGCATTCTGCTGCACATACACACACGACGCGCCACATGCGATTTTGAGCCGTTGAGAGGGCCTCCACGTGTGAAGCTTCGAAATGCCTGGTGAGGGAAAGCCTACCAGGCCACCCAAACCCGCGCCCAGCAGCGCGCTCCGGAATCGCAGCCCGGGGCCGCCGGGCACTGCATGCGCATTCCAACAGGCTTCGGATGACGATGATGATTTGCGATGGTGCAGCATGCACAGGATTGCCTGGCAGAGGGTGGAAGAGAAGCATGCAGCTCAAAGCGTTCAGACTGTGTTCAAATGCTGGAATGCTTGTTGACGCAATGCTGGGAGCCAGGGACAAACCACTCACTGAAGACGCCAAAGGCAGCGCCAGTCGTAAGGCCAGCCGCCATGATGTCCCTGTGGTCGCGCTGCCCCCGTGCGATGCTGCTCATGATCTGTGTGCCGTAGAATATGGCCGCCAGGCCGCCAAACGTCGCGCCGCCCCTGCAAGCCCGAGTGATCTGGTCAGTCGAGCTACACCATCGCATTTCAGGAGCTACAAGCAATCCCCTACCCAGGAAGGCTACAAGCCGTCACCCACCCGAGCGTGGCTGCGAATATGAAAGTGACTGTGTCACAAGACTCGGCACCGCTGGCTGATGACTGGCATACTCACTTGATGGATGCCCTCAGCTGCTTCAGCAGCCGGTTGGTCTGGATGTCAGCCACATATCTGGCCTCGTGCAGCTGCGACGGCAGGCCTGCAGGCGCCTTTGGCACGGCTGCAGGAATAGATGGTGTAGGGAGGGTCAAGTCGCACAGTAACATCCTTGGAGTGCCCCATCGATGACGCTGAAGCGCACTGGTGTTGGCCAGTCATGCACAACCAGCGGGCTTGGGACCATGCTGCGCACCCTCAGCACGATCGGCCAGCCACTGCCTTCCGCCGCCGTACACGATGCCGAACAGGACGCCCACCAGAGTGTTCTGGGCCCACTCCTTGACCTCGGGAGGCGCATCTGGCGGCTGCACAGATGATGCGCCTTAGGCGCCGCTCGTCACTCTCATCAGGAATGTGTAGCCTTGATGGATGATGCCACGGCATAGTTGCAACAGGTCTGCATGCTCAATGCTGTCTCATCGACCCATTCCCACCTCCTGCCCCGGCTCGACGGGTGCAGCGGCATTCCGGAGCGCCGCACAGATGCGCTCCCAGCCCACGGCGTACGGGCTCAGGGGTCTCTGAGCGCCAGGCTGCCCCGCTGCGTCCCGTATTTCGGCTGTGCTGCTGCTGATGCCATTATCGTCTGGTGCAGAGCTCATGTTTTGGTGGGTGATTTGGTGCTAGCAGCGGTCGGCTCTCGGGTGCTGCAGCCTGGTGGCGCAAAAGCTTGGCCGTCGTGTTGCAGATAGCAAAGTGGCTTGCTTCTGAGTCTTATGGATGAGGAAAGCTGCGATTGTGGCAGCTCGAGCCCAGCTCGTTACAGGAACTCAAGATCCTGATTTGACCTGGCATGAGGTGTCTCTCCGAAACTGCAACAACGCATATAATGCCGAGAGACAACACCGCACGCTGCTCACTGTCACAAGGAAGCATAGGAACGTACTTTTTGGGGCTATGCAAGGCGGCAGGGCAAAGCAGAGTCCCATTTCGATATTACCGTACACGATCGAGCCTTGAGTTCGACCGGTAAGCATGGGTGCTCTGAGCAAGCTGGCAGGCGCAGGCAAAGGCTTTGTTTTGCTTGGCTGCAATGTGCTGAAGAAGACTGCTGGGTGCCTCAACGGGCTGCGGAAAGGCCTTGGCAGCAGCGGGGTGCTGAGTCTGCAGGCAGCTCTGCTTGTTGGCAACGTACTGTTCTTCACGGCAGGTAAGCGTTGCAAGGAAATTCATCAGACGTAAGTTTCTGAAGCACCACTAGCCCAAGCAGCGCCATTGCAGCAGATGGCATCCGACCCTATAGATCCTCAGACGCAGCGCCATCATGTGTTACCTGCCGCAGGCCTAAAGGCGCGCAAGCGTGCGCAGTTCGCCGCTGCGGTGAAATGCATCACGGACCTCGACGACGCAGGCTTGCGCCTGGTGCTGGGCTACATTCCAGCCTGGGTCAAATTCAGCGAGTACGAGCGCGCGAGGTGAGGCAGCTATTTGCGGCCCATCCTTCATCAGTCTCTCTCTGATGAAGGATGTCTCTTCATCAGTCTCAAGTCTCTGTCTCTGACTGATGAAGAGTCTGTATTCATGCATTCTCTGCACCTGCCACACGATTTTCGAGCCTGCTGCGCACCTGCGTGTGAGCGCCGCAAGATCTGCACCCGCAGGTTCCTCAACGACAGCCTGCAGCTGCTGTGGCCCGCCTTTGACCGCGCCATCTGCAACCTGCTCAAGGTGGAGCTGGAGCCGCTGCTGCAGGTAACAGCCATCTGCAGTGCACTCATGAGCCATCGCTCATCAACCTACCCAATGCAAAGGCGCCGACGTGGGATGCTGTCGTATGCCAAAGATGTCCTGAGTGAAAGGCTTGCGACACTTGAACAGTCCCAGGCAACGATTCTCCAAGCTGTTCGTCTAACACAGGCAAATGCGCCGACGATGGTGGCGGGCTGCTACTTCGAGTCGCTGTCCTTCGGATCATCGCCCATCCAGATCGTGGGCATCAAGAACTCCTCCTTCCGCACCGGCGCCGACCAGCTGGGCATCGGTAAGGAGACTGAAAAGGCACAATTCCGCCAGACTGTGTGCAAGTGCACTGCTCTCATACTTTGCGCAGTAGCTACACGAGGTGCAGGCATGCAACAGGCAGGACGTTTGCTTGGGAGTGACATCGTAAGGCATATGCCATGTACTGCAGTGCTGGACATCGATCTGCGCTGGGCTGGCACGCCGGATGTCACGCTGAAGCTGCTGCCGTCACACAAGTGGCTCATCAAGCAGATGAAGATCGGTGTGTTTTGTCCACTCGCTTGTATTCCACTGGGAATGAAAGCCCAGGAGGATGTGGCCGCTTGATTGTTGCAATCGATGATGGTGGGTTGTTCTGCTGTGGGCTTCGGAACAGCAGTGATGCTGCCTTTAACAGCCTTCTCCATCATCGATGTTGGGACTGACGGTGATGATGCTGGCCGCAGGCAAGCTGAAGCTGCTGCCGCAGATTGACCTGACGCCGGAGATGCACGTCGCGTTTAACACGCTGCACGTGGCCGGCATGCTGCGCGTCACCCTGACGCCCATCATGCAGGTGACTGAAGCGACACGCCATACTGTCATTACTACATTTGTCACAAATTGCATGCAAAAGACCATGCAGGTTGAACATCGAGCTCAACATCACAAATTTTGACGGCTTTATCGTTGCAGGACGTGCCCTTCGTCGGCGGCGTGAGCCTGAGCTGGCTGGAGATGCCAATGATCGACTTTGACATCAAGTGCGTTTCGAAAAGACCATGACCTGCGGCAATTAGTGTTTCAGCGACCAGCCATGGCAGATCTGCAGCCTGATCAACCAGGAAGTCTTACACAATGCACTCTTGCTGCTACTTGTGAACTCTTGCTGTGCAGGGGCGTCGGGGGGTCCATGGACCTCATGAGCCTGCCGGCGGTCGCGGACTGGATCATGCAGTCGCTGGTGCAGGGCTACCTCATGGACATGGTGCGACACCTCCATCTTTAATGCGAATGCTGCACGCAAACCGTACTTTCGGAAAAGCGCCTGCACGCGTGACAAGTTATTCGCACCTGGAGCGCGCGGTGGCATGAGATGAACGAAGTACGAGTCAGAATGACCCGGATCTTATGAAGAGCCTGTTCACTGCCGCAGGTGTGGCCAAAGCAGGTAAACATCCCCTTCCTGCACTCGGAGGAGCTGGAGCAGTGGCATGCGCCCCTGGGTGCGCGCACACAAGCTGAATTGCACATGCACCTGCGAGTTTGCACAAACTTCAGCACAGGGCATCTGCCAGCAAAGCTTCAGCTAACCCTGGCCAATGTCCGAAACCATCATTCTGTCCAGCTCCTTGTCAACCTGCCATTCCGATGCATGGAAACTGTAAACGCAGGCGTGGTGACGGTGGAGGTGCTGGAGGCGCGACTGCCGCCGCGCGTGAGCACCATCAGCCGCAAGGAGAAGCCGCTGCACCCGTACGCCGCCATGGTTGTGGGCGCGGCGGGGACATCAGTCGAGTGAGGCTCTGTACGGCACACTGTCGAGAGCTGCAGGCATACAATGGCGTGGAATCATCAGGGGCCATGATGTTCAATACCCCTTTGGAATGGTGTGAAACATGACATCCCTTGTGTGCGTTGCAGGACGGAGCAGGGACCAAACGTGCAGACGGCGACGACGACGACGCGGTGGAATACAGTGCAGCCGGTGTGGCGGGAGGCATACCACCTGTGCGTGTACGACGCGGCGCAGGTGCTCAAGATCGTCCTGGCGCACAACATGGAGACCGGTGAGGCGCATTTCTGCTTTCTGTTGGCATTTGTGTCTGGTTGTGTGCGGCTTTCGGCGAGGCAGCAGCGGCATGGCGACGGTTGCTGGCAGCCTTCTTGAGTGCAGAATGACTGGTTCTGCTGGATTGTATCACTGTGATGCTGGCCTTATTGCGTTGAGAGCGATGTGCAACTGTGATCGCGCATTCACGGCAGGCGCGGCGCACAATGACCTGACGCTCGGGCGCGTGGACATTCCGCTGAGCGTGCTGGCAGCGCCTGTGGCCCATGCGCGGGCGCACCGGCTGTCTGGCTCGCTGCTGGCGGCGGCGCAGGCTCGCCGGTGTGTTCTTCTAACCTACTGTACCCTCCCCCTCCCAGCATGGGGTCTTGCCAGATGCTGGATGCCAGATGCTAGCGCACCACATATCGGAGGTCATAGTCACACGATGTTTACCGTCTACCGCCTGACGTTGATTCACGAATTGGCGGTTCAGTAAGGTTCCCAGAATATGCATGCCATGACCTCAAGCTGCAGCTTGTGAGATATCGACGCACTTTGCGACGCCAAAGGGGCCTGGGCCGCGTGCGGCGGCGCGCGCAAGCCAATCGCGCCGCCTCCGTCGCCGGCGACGGCGCCTCGGACGGCGAGGACGGGCCGCGGTCGCCCAGCGCCACTGCCGCTGACAACAGGCGCGGCCCCGGCAGCCTGCGGCGCCCGGCCAGCGCCGGGCAGCTCCGCGGCGGCTGCTTGGACGACGGGCAGTCCTCGGACGGCAGCCCCGGCGGCGCGTCTCCACAAGCTGAAGATGGCGGGAGCCTTGGCGCCAGCCTTGGCGCCTCGCCGCGGGCCGACGGCGGCGGCAATGGCGGCCCCGGCAGCGAGGGCGCCGGCAGCTGGGCGTTCGTGGGGCACAGCCCGACGCGCGGTGACGGCGGCGCGGGCGCCGCGGCGGCGGCCGCCGTGTCCGCAGCGGACCACCGCGCCGTGGACGAGGTGCTCAGTATCATGTCGCCGCACATCGAGCAGGTACGCAACAGTGATGCCAGATGCAATGTTGCAGCAACGATGCTGGTTGCTTTGCACACGATCCGTGGGAGTTCTGACCTCCTGCTGACCGGTCTGGCCACCTGCATACAGCTCATTGCTCAAAAGAGCTGCGCATGGTGCCGCTGCCATTGATGTCCAAATGCAAGAGCTGGCGTCAGGCCTGCGCCGTGCCGCAGCACGACCACGGACACGACATTGTGTGGGAGGACGCGCGGCATGCGGAGGCGCAGGCGCGCATGCTGTTGCGGCCGCCGTCGCCGGCGCAACAGGGCGGCGCCGGCCTGCTGGGCGTGCTGGACCGCTCCCTCAGCTTCAGCGCCGGGCCTGGTGAGGCGAAGTGAACCCTTTTTGCGCCATCACTCGGCGATTGTGTCGGTGTCGAGTCTGCCATTTCATCGGCTGCATGCCATCCCTAGGCGTGCCCAAACCACCTCCTCGGCCTCAGCGCTAGACCAAGTGAGGACACAGACGGGGACATTTTCACATATGTTTGCAAGTGTATTCATCTTCAGCCTTGCGCGGGCTGATCAGGGGCAAGTACGCTGCAGCTTGCTGGAACCAGCGGGAGCCTCGCGGGCAGCATCCTGCATCCTGCTTGAGCAGATTTGCCACCCTCTTCGGAGAGCCTGGGAGAGCTTCGGGCAACAGCGCCTCTACAACGTAAGACCAGCAGAGCCAGCTGCCGCATCCGTGGGTCTCACAGCACCAAACCCCATCCGATCTTCGCCCAACTTTCACAGGAGGTGTCCAGCCTTATGGTTGTTCAACCTCTGTACCCGCGATGCAGGCGGACCAGCAGAGCAGCAGCCCAGCAGCGGGACCAAGCCGCCGCTCAAGCCGCGCCAGAAGGCCTCAAAACAGCACGCCCGCAACCACATCGGTGAGCCTTTGTGTGTCGGCAACCTGCCGTCCCCCGCTTGATTGGATCTCGACATCGCAGCTTCACGGGAGCGCGACCAGTTGAGCACGCTCTGTTGTGAATTTTTCTGCCGAGCTCGCGATCTCGTTTAGCCATAGATCTTCTTTGATTATGACATCGCAGCCCACGAAGCAGCGCTGGCGGCGGCGAGCGAGGAGGGCGCCTGGCTGCCGCTGCTGAGCATGAAGAATGCCGCCGGGGCGCTGCAGACCTGGGACCGTAATGCGGCCGCCCTCACCCGCCCAGGTACTGCTGAAATCCAAACTGATGCTGTAATTTGCTTTCTGCGCTTTGCTGTTGCCCCCCGTGCCCAGTTGGCCATCGCCCCTGGGGAGGCCTCAAACTCCGCCGGACGATATCCATGTCAACGGCCCTGTATCATGACATTGCTCACTGGCACTGACAGCCCAATGCCCCCGGAGCGCGATTCATGCTACCTACTTTCGAGCTCAGCAGCCGGTTCTAGAGAAACTCGTCCGGGTGTCGCTTTGCGCTGCAGACCAGCGGCAGCAGCGCAGCAGCTTCTTCCCGGCAATGAGTCACATCTCGGCGCTGCTGGGCGGGACCGGGCGGGCGGCCGACCCACAGACAGCATCAACCACCTCTGGCGTGTCTCCCACTGCCGCGGCCGGCCCCTCAGCGAACACCGCCCATGCAACCAGCCACCCGGTGCGGAGCTTGCTGTGGCCTGTTTGCACTATCATTGAACCCATGTTTCAATGCAAGCTCGAGAGCATAACGTCACAGTCCCGCCTCTTCCAACGGTCATAAGTGAAATGTGCATCACAAAGCATTGGGCTGGAAATCAGGAGGCATTGCAGAGGTGCCGAACAGTTTGTGCGGACGCGCAGGGCGCCGCGAACCCGGCTGCCGAGGAGGCCAGCTCGGGCGGCGAGATGGCGCCGGCGGCGGCGGCGGATGACGCCGCACCGGCGCCGGAGGCCGGAGCGGCGCCCAGCTCCCACTTCTTCTCCAGCAGCTTCTGGGACTGGCACCAGGTGCTACATTTGCAAAACATCTGCCACCAAAACCTGCATTACACCGAAACACCCACGATACCAGAGTCGTTCATGTTGCAACTGCAGGGCAGAACCGAATACTTCACCGAATACTTCACCGTTTCTTATTTGAATCAGCTCCGAATCTCGTTGTTGCAGGCGTCGCAGCGCAGGAGCGGCGCGCCCAACCGCGTGGCCAAGCGCCTGGTGAACTGGGCGGGGCTCGGCGGCGACGGCAGCGCCGCGTCGGCCAGCGCATCATCCGCCGGCGAGCCGCTCGCGCAGCTCGCTGGCAATGGCGGCGGCGGCAGCGGCGGGTACGCAGCCAAGGAGCGAGACGTCGCCGCCAGTGGCAACGGCGGCTCCGAGCCGCTGTCTTCACGGTCTGCAGACTCGGCGGGCACGACGCCGCGCCCCGAGCCCGCGCCGTCTGGCCAGACGCAGACATCGGTGCCGGTGCCCGCCGCCGCCGGCAGCAGGTGGCGCCGTAGGTCGATGGAGGGCACGCCAACTGGCACCTCGCCCACGACATGCGCCAACACGCCAGCAGGTGGGCCAGGGTTTTCACAGGGTTTCGATCTCCTGCAGCTGCTGAGTGTTGCACATGAGCTGCCTACACACAAGCTGCCTGGGGCAATGTTTCGCTCCAGTCTCCACCTTTGCCTGTATGTTCTTCTGCTTTGTATGCGTTCTGTAAATGTGCTGGAGAGGGCTGTCTCGTTGACTGCAATATGCCTAGCCAGCCCTGCTGCAGAATCCCGACACAAAATGCATTTCGACCAATACGACGACCACAGCGCCCAAGGTTGCTGAAAGGCCATGCGTCTTGGGAGACTGCAGTTCTCACTGTTTATCATCCGTCTCGCACTGTGGGGAAGACGCCTGGGTGTTGTAACCTCTGGGCACAGGAGCGGTGGGTGTTGACCGCACAAAGTGACAATGAAAGCAGCTAATCTGAGGTGCCATCGGCAAAACAGGGTCCAACGCCTCACCGGAAGACCAGGCGCAGCTGGCAATATCTTGGATGCTGCTGATGCAAAAAGCAGTGGGGATTACTGGATGGTATTGAAAGCAGCAACTCTGAGGCGCTCTGCTCTGTGCGCGCCTCGTCAGAAGACCAGGCGAAGCTGGCGTCGCTTGGGATGCTGGTAATGAAAAGCAGCGGCGATGTTTAGGATGCTGGCTTCAAGCAGTGAATCTGAGGCACTCCGATTTTTGGGTCAGGGTCGGACATCTCGCCGGAGGACCAGGCGCAGCTGGCGACATTTGCTGAGGCACTGGACACTGCTGGCGGCCAGGCGCGCGCCTACAGCCGCAAGGTGCGCAGCCCCACGCTTTGGAACTGCATCGCCGGCAACTGCATCGCATGCTGTCGCTGCGAGCTTGCAAGGCGCCGGCGGTGAAGCTTGGCGGCAGGAGGGCCGGCTTGCTCTGTGCTAGGAGGGGAGGAGGGGCGCCAGAACGTGATGCAAATGCTGCAAGTCAGGGTCATGCGCCCAACGCACGTGCTACCGGTTCAGGCGCAGGTGCTGGGGCTGGCGCGCGTGCGCTTCAATCTCGGCGTCAGGCACAGTGCCATCGTCTGTTCTTGAGAAGCAGACATGGTTCGACCTATCAGGATGAAACGACAAGAATCAAATGAGGTCGAATGTGTGGGATACAGGCGGAGGTGCTGGGGCTGGCGCGCGTGCGGCTCACCTTCCGCGCCCTTGCGGAGGACCCCGCCCGTGCCGTCGCGGCGCTGCAGCGCGCGCCGGCTGCTTCGGTGCGTATGCTCGGGCACTCATGTTAGGAAATAAACATCCTCATTTCCAGGACGAAGCGGCATTTGCTGCAACATCTCGTACAAGGCTGCTGGTGCAGAAGGCCTGGGTGCGCTGTCTCGAGGCTGCTATCTGCTGGATTGCCTGCATGTCACAGCTGAGCTGGACTAAGCCTGGCTTGGCAACTGACCGAAACCGAGGTGCTTGCTTGTGCCGGCGCAGCAGGTGGGGGTGCTGCTGGTGCAGTTGCAGAGCGCGGCGCTGCAGACCTCGTATTTGGAGCATCCTGCCGTGCGCCTCACTCTCGGCAAGCAGGCGCGTCCGCTGCGCCTGGTCATCGTTGATGAGTGGTGCCTGCAGCAGATAATGACGCCCTTAGACTGCTGCAAGGCTTGATCACCAACCACGAACCCCACACAGCCACTTGTAAATCAATGTTTGCAATTTGAAGATGCATATGTACCAGCAAACAATGTCAGATTATTAAGCTACTGCTGGCTGGCTTCCACAGGTGCGGCAGACGATGGAATATGCCAGCCTGCACGGCGGGCGCGTCACCTGGGACCATGACACCACCTCCTTTGCCTTTGCGCTGGCTGTGGACCCGGCCGCCGCACCCACCGAGGTGAACTTTGAAGCGTGTTGCGAGTCCATCTCAACTGTGGAATGGTGAAATGCAAGAAATGCTCCACCAAGTGCATGCTTGCATTCGCGCCCAGGTGCTCGTGGGAATGATGGGAGGGTGGGGAGCATTCTGTGCTTAGCGCATCTGCCGGCAGTTGCGCTGCAGACGGCTGAGGCGGCATTCAGGCACTGCCTGGGACACACCTTTGGGGCATGGCCTGCAGCTGACACCATGAGCAGCCTGATGGCGATGCTCATAGTACCAGTGCTTGCCTGCGCTGCAGATCAGCATCCAGATCGGCAACCTGTCGGCCAGCCTGGGAGACCGTTTATGGGCTACGTGGTTCAGTACTGCTGCACAATACGCGCGCGCCACATCGCCCCTTGCCGTATGCCGCCTCAACGTGCAGGTGGCCGCCCTGCCCAGCTCCCTGGTTCGCGTGTATGCTGTCTCGAACGCCTGTCGATACCTTTTCCAACATGGTACCCGTCCTTTGGCATATCGAAAGCATGCAGGCCGAGATGATTCAGCGCTGTTGCATGTCCGCCCTCATCGTTAGTGGTGGTGGCAACGGGCGACATCGGATATGAACCTGCGCGCAGAACGCGATCCGGCAGGGGCAGATGTCCGGCACCTGGGAGATGTTTGCCGACCAGCCCGGCGGCGGCGGCGGCGGCGGCGGCGGCGGCGGCGGCGGCGGCGGCGGCGGCGGGGCTGCTGCGGCCGGCAGCGGAGAAGTGGCCGGCCAGATCACGATGCGCTTTTCGTGGCGGCCGGTGGCGTCAGAGTGAGAGGAGCGAGCGGCCGGCTCTCTGTGCTTCCGGCAAGTGCGTGCGGTTGAGCCGCATACGCGCAGCTGCAAGGCGCTAATTGTATGAATCGCACGGAGCGGCATGGGAAGTTGAATCGCCGGGCAGTCCACCTGTACACTAGCAGTGATGAGTAATGACCAATGGCGTCCAGATCGTGTGTACGACAGTGTGTGAGAATCAATCGCAGCCTTCTGTACCTGTTGCACTTGCAGTCGGACACCAAGTTGAACTGCCAGCACATCGTGCAGTGTCCCTTCTTGGTGGTTGAAAATCAAAGTTTGCGGTGAGCTGATGATTGTGACCTCGCACAAGAGTGCTGAATCTCTCCGAGGCAAACGTCTCACAGCGCTGATTTCAACATTTCCCTATGTGCCCTGGCATGCTACACCACCGCTCGAATTGGTTCTGGTGCAGAAAGTCAAAGTACAAGCGGCTGCCTGCATATGTGTGCAGCGGCGGCAGGTACGGTTTCGTCCACACACAGGCAGGTCTGATGTTGGCACGCACGTGCATGACATCATTGTGAGCTGCAATTGATCAAGTGCAGCTTGTATATCATGATATACAAGGCGAGCAGCAGGTAGCCGACCAAGCGGCCACTAGATGGAATTTGGTCGGCGATTCACATGCCGCGTCCGCCGGGCAAACCGCCGTTGTGTTCGAGGCAAGGCCTGCCCTTCTCACAAGGCACTCATATACAAGCTCACAACCACTTTAGACTTGTCAAAATTGCGAGCGAAAGTGTAGTTCAGCAAATTCTGGGGGACGGAGGATCGAGTAGCATTTCTTTTATCAGGTGAAACGGCACCAGCCAGCCAGCAACAGGACTGCTTTTGCTTGAGCTACGGATCCTGCCGCAAACGTACCATTCAATACATCACGGTGGTGTTGGGTGACATCCAGCATCGTTTTTTCTGGACGGCTGCTGAAGGTGACATTACCGTGCGTAACTGTCTGCTCCCAGCAAATGACATGCGGCTGGATGGACCTGCCTCGGATTTCGCATTGCATCAGGCACTTGCTTGCATGTGCGGCATGATCCTGCAACAATTCAGGCACCTCGTCTACAGGCGGCGCCATGATGAGGCACGTCTGCTCTCTGCGCTGCCTGCTGCTGGCTGCGCTGGCTGTGCTTGCTGCGAGCGTCACCATTCCCGCCACTCATGCCGCAGCAGCTGACAGCGGCGATCTGCTATTTCTCAACCAAAACAAGCTCTTGGTACAGTTGAGCGCAAACATGGATGCATGCTGATGAACGCAAAGATGATGTTGCACACACATGATGTTGCACACACATGGAACCGGGCACATTCTGTATCTCACATAATCGCGCGTGTGTGCACGTCTGCAGATCAAGAGCCCCAAGGGTGTGACCCGCGCCACCGTCAAGCTTGCAGCTGACGGCAGCACCGTGCTGGTGCGCTGGAATTGTCTCATCACTGACGCTTTCCCTCAGGAACCTCATTGCGGAATCTTCGACACGCTATGTAAGGCATACATGTAAAGCATGTTGCAAAGAAGACTTGTTCGTGCAATTGTATTGGCTGACCGCGCAGGCAGGCGCGATCTCGCCGGGTGGCCTGGCCTTCAACCCTGTGCAGGTTGACGGCGGTCCAGGCCTGGTCGTGACGGATGTGAAGGCCTCTGTGCCAAAGGTGCGGCGGGACTGTGGCTCGTCAAACAGGGTGCACAGTGAGGAATTGAACGGTGTTTCAGTGGCACAGGGACCAGGCGGGAAGCGCGGCCGCGCGGCGCTCATGATTGATCAATCGGATCATGTCCCTCTGTTCCCCCGACGATCTGTTCCAACTCTCATGAAGGGAGATACACGCAGAGTAATCTGAGATCCAATGCTCGTGCAGGTCATCACCACAATGGCGGTCCCTTCGCCTGGCATCGCCGGCTATAATTTTGCAAACGACCTCGTCGGGGAGAAAGTGACAAGTCTCAACCCGCAGAGGTTCAGTTTCATTGGCGTGGGTGGTCTGGCAGACGGCAGGTGCAGTCTGAGCTCCTCTCTGGAAGGCTTTAGTAAGTTTTTTTCTGTCCTAGTTTTACGTTGCAGCTTCCCAATCTTAGCAGCTGCCGGCGCACATGACTGCATGTGTGGTGCATGCGCAGCCTTCCAATTTATATCGTCCTCAATGCGACTGTGCCGGGCTCCGGCTGCGGGCGCAGCGCGTCTGGCTTCATACAGTTTGTAGCAAGATACGTTTACAGTGTCTCTGCGGCAACGGTATGATTAATACCAACCAATACTTAGAGGAGTTGACAGTTTGGTAGCAGTTGGCTGGCACCATCCGACGCACGGCTGAGGATGTCGAAATCTATAGCGCATTCAGCGCACCATGATGGAAACATAACATTCGTTTCTGTGGGCTGCAGTTGACGTACACTGGTCAAACTGAGATGGAGGCAAGCAACCAGGTGTGTATCTTCTTCACATTAAGGCACTTGCGCGGCATGGCCCTGCGTACCTGTGGCAGGGCTGACAGGGCTGACCTGTGGCAGGGCTGACAGGGCTGACTGTGCTGGCGGCATGAGCATATTGCAGCATCATCACAAAACAAGACTCCAAACCAAAGAATGTCAAGTGTCGACACACCTGATCAGCTTCAGTCATCGGTTGCCGCACGCAGTGCGCGGCAAATATCAGCTTCAGAGACGGCTATGTGGCCATGGGCATCGCCACAGTCGGCAACATCCTTTACCTGATCGGCACATCGTCCACTGCGGTGCGTCATTTTTTGACCTGTTCATGCCCCTTGCACAGCCTCGAACTGCTGGACATTGACACGCGCATGCTTTTCTCATCATCCCATGGCAGCGCAGACGGCTCTGTTGCTCAGAAGCTTGCATCTGTCGTGTACAACAGCATCGCGCCCTCAGCTTGAGCTTGGCATGCATTGATATGTTGTAACATGGATGTGTGCGGCGCAGACGTCGCTGTTCCGCCAGGACGCTGTGAGTTTCACGCGGCTGCTGTCGGTGTCGAATCGCGTGACGGGAGGCTACACTGACGGCGGCTGCACCGACTTTTCTCTGCACCGAGCGGACACCGACGCCGTCTTGTTTTCGGCGCAGTGCTCCACTCCGCGCACCAGCACGGTGGGCACTCATCTTCCTCGATGCATCGCTGGAGAAACACACGTGCTGCTCCTGTCAGCTGCGGCGCAAGTGCGGAGCAACGATATGCATGTATTCGTGCGCCGTGCACTGAATCGGAAACAACTGCTGCTGAAGGTGGTCCTATTTGGCACGGGCACAGCTGCCGGATTCCCTTTCGGCAAGAACTTTGTGGCGCTGAAGTCCACAGCGCTGTCTCAGACGGCGGAGGGCATCTCACATCGTTACTCCAGCATCGGCGGTGCCTACGGCGCAAGGGCAGTCACCGCCGTGGTGGAGAGGTTCGGCCAGAATCTGACTCCTGCTCGCACTGTCGAGCGAATCACATTCCCTGCGGCGCCGGCAAAGTTTGGGAACGCAACCATCGACTCCAAATTTGCGCTGTCGTCGCGCACCAGCTACGGCAGCAGCGTGGTCATAGTCCCATAAAACCTGCAGCAAGTAGAGGAATCCACAAAAAGAAGCAGATGCATGGTGATGAGCGAGAGCGGCAACAACGTCGAGCTGAGGCTGTTCTACCTATTGGATTGCTCTCGTATTCGGTGACCAGAACCATTCCTTCATTCTGTCCAATACAACAAGTGTTCACCCTGCTCCCTTGCAAAGACCACACTCAGAGAGGCATTGCACGCCAGCCACCACTGCAGGCACAGCTCCAGACTGCAGTCTCTGGTCATCAACATGTCTACATTGCATACTGATATGGCTTGCGAAGATGGCCCTTCCCTGCGCACCAAGGCGTCTGCTAGCATTGTGCGAGCGGAGTGTGCACAACGTCAGCAGTGGTGCACGCCTGTGCCTAGACGCGGTACCGCCCGCCCTGCACGACGCCTGCGGGACTATCGCCGCGTCTTGGGCGGCGCCGACGCCGCCCGCTCCCTCGGCACCGTTCACGACGCCTGCAGGGCTGCCGCCGCGTCTTCGGCGGCGCCAACGGCGTCCGCCCCCTCGGCATCGGCTTCGTCGTCCTCCTTGAACAGCAGCTGCGCAGCAGCAGATACGACGGTGTTGAGTTACCCCCTGTTGCACTCTGGAACTTGCCGCGGGGGCGCGTTTTGGTGGCACAACTGAACTGCCAGGTGCTGCGTGAAAGGATACAAATGCAAAGGAAAGTGTGCAGCAGTCCTGTGGTAGGTGCGAGGAGCACAGTGCGACCCAAGAAGGATGCTGTCAGACCAAAAGCCGCGATGCACCTGCAGCGCCGGCAGCAGACGCGGCAGCGCGGGCAGGTCGGCCAGGTTGATGGACATGAGGTCGAAGGCGATGCACGTAGCTGCGCTGAAGCTGGGGTCTATCACCGGCAGCTTGGCGTACCTCTGCGGTTGACATACATGATGTGTTGTGAGTCTCATCGCATGACGAAAGTCATGCTCTCACTGCATGACGAAAGCCACTAGTCTCGTTTTCAGGTTGACTGGCTAGAGGGGCGGTTGCGGAGCAGGCGGCCGGGTATCACTGGACATGTGGCGCACACATGCGATGGCGCTCTGCGCGTGGTGTGTGGTGTGCGAGGGTGAGGGAAGGGTGTTGTGGGTTTGGATTGGGTGGGAAGGGCTGCTCGGTCTTGGCTGCAGTGCAGTGCACAAGACCAAGCGGGCAGGTCCGGCCGACGCAAGCGCCGGGCATAGTGGAGTCTACCGCCAAGAACAATTCATTTGATCGAAACGGGTCAATGAACCGATATCAGCGATCAAACTGATAAGAACAGATACTACACTTGATCTTAGCCAAATAGGCCGAGAAAGGTATGCCTGTACCCAGCGATGGGCTGCAGGCACCATGCGTGAATTTTGTCACCCTTGCGGCGGAGGGTTATGGGTTCAGGTCCATGTCCCACATAGGCAGGTCTTAGCTGACGCCCTTGCATTCCACGCGCAATCCTGACCAAATCCAAGCTGCACGTCCAGACCCTGCAGCTCGCCTGCCCGAAGTGGGTCAGGGTGTGCGGAAAGCACTTAGCGTGTAAACCCTGAAGTCTCGCCTAGCTGACGTGGGTGAGGTCGGTGCAGAACACGTTAACGTACTCATTCTTCTACCTCAGTCCTTACCCTGGCCTTGTTTCTTCGTTCTGATCCGTGATTTACTGACACCTTGCCAGGCTGAAGTGGTTGAGGATGGTGCGGAGGGCATTGGCCTGGGCACCAATGGCCACCGCGCAAAACGTTGACCAGATAATTCAAGGGATTGTGTACGAAAGCTTTTTATATCCAAAACCAGTGGACCGGGTTTCTGCGCGCCTGGCTGAAGTGGGTGAGGATGGTACGGAAGCACTTGGCCTGGGCGCCGATGGCCACCGCCTCGCGCGTCAGGCTATGCCGCTTAGCCAGCGCCTCCGCCTCCAGCCCGTCCTCAAAGGTCGCCTGTATATCATATGATACGGTGATGTCAATGATATGTGGAAGTGTCGCAGCGTGTTACAGCATCGTCAGACTCCAGGAAGACGAGGACGATGCAAACAGCGGCCGACGAGGCGGCGTTTAGAGGAAGTATGGCGGCAGCATTTCTGCACCCTAGCAGCTCGACAATCGTCCAGCCCATCTGCACAGCATATCAGGTCTGCACAGAACTGTAGCCAGAGGCATTCTGCCCTCATCTCGTGAATGAGCAGGGTTGTGTCCTTGGCGGCCGAAGAATCGATTTGTGGCTTTGATTCAAACTGCTGCCTACAAGATGCAGGAAAAGCTCGCCATTTCTTGGATGAGGACGGTTGCGTCCCTGGCGGCGGCCGCGAGCCGAGCGCAGGGCCGCGTGTCCTCGATTGTCCTATTTCACTGTACAGCTTGCAGGAACCTTGACAAAACCACGCACCTCGTGGATGAGGATGGTGGCGTCCTTGGCGGCAGCCGCGAGCGCGGGGCAGGGCCGCGTGTCGCCGCTGAACACCAGGCTCCAGCCCGCCTGCCCCGTCAGCGCGACGCCATACGCCTGTGGCGTGACATTGTTGTATTGTTCACTTGTTGGGTCTGCAAGATGTTGCACAGGTTTTGGGGTTGAACAGTCGCCACATGAGCGATGATCAGCGCTTGTTTCTGTGGCAGCTTGCCCCGTCAGCGCGACGCCGTACGCCTGCGGCACGACATCATTGTCGCATGAGCAACAACGGTGCAGGATGCAGCCAGAGCCGCAAGTCGGGAGGGAGTTGCACATCCGAAGAGGCCTGCACATCCGCTCGCAGTACATGGTGCAGCACGGCAGTCAAACAACATCAGCCTTGTAAACATTTCGGCTGTCAAGATGTCCAATTGCATGGAGGTCACCTGGGCGCAGTGGTGCACGCGCACGCTCTGCAGGCGGTTGAGGCCCAGCTTCGCCTTGGCCGCCGCCAGGTAGCCCTCCGCCTCCTCCGGCACCTCCGCGCCCTCCTGCGTTTATGAGATGATGCCCCGAGTCATGACCGAGGACGCACGAAGAGAATACGGATTGACTGTTTCAAGTTTGGCCATTTGGTCAACGACACCTGCTGGAGCCGCCGCCAGGTAGCCCTCCGCCTCCTCCAGCGCCTCCCTCCCTCCTGCCGCGTTTTGAGACACTAGGCTTATCGTTCAATCGTTTTGTGGGGGAAAAGGAATTGCCGAATTAGCGGGAGTCTGATCTATGATCGCGCCCACGACAGCCTTCCGCCTCCTCCGGCACCTCCGCGACCTCCTGCGGAATTAAATTTCGTGTCATCTTTCATGATTGATGGCAACTGAAGGCGTCAGACTTGACAGAGAGGTTGCCTGTTCCAGTCGTATCCGTGTGGGACAGCTCCAACGTATCACCCACATGTGCCACTGTTGATGAGACCTTCGAGATGCCACATGCCAGGGTGTGCATCTTGTCCAGGTACACACAGGTGAGCAAATCCGGCGCTAAACCATAGCCCAGTGCTTTGTTGTCACTGAGCTTGTCGACGCTTCCATGGTTGCATTGCGAGAGGTCGTCCAATCACACGCACCAGGGTGTGCACGTTGTCCAGGTACACGAAGGTGAGCGGCTCCAGCTCCGCGTACGCCAGCAGCGCCCGCCGCAGCGGTCGCGGCCCAATGACCAACAGCGGCGTTGCGTCCGCCCCCAGCATCTGCCGCCGCACCTGGATATATTGACAGTGATACAGTCGTCACCATCAGAGCCATTGCAGCCCAGACCTCCAGCTCGACCGCATGCTGGAGCATTTCAATCGAGTAATGCAGAGTTTGCCTGCTGCTGCTGCTGCGTCCGCTGGGCCTCGCACAGGGATGCTCTCCACTCGAAGGTTCCTGCAGGCATGATTCAACCTATGCGGCACAGCCCAAGCACAAAAACAGGCGAGCGAGCGCCGCACCGCGAGCAGGCGGGGCAGGCCCGCGTGGTGGTCAGCGTGGATGTGGCTGATCCACACCGCGCCCAGGCCGGCCACCGCCTGCGCCGCGCCCGCCGCGCCGAAACGCCGCACCAGCTGCCCGTACGACCCCTCGCCTTTTTCAAGAGAAGACTTGGAAAATCAATGACACTGCTTTTGGTGTGTTGGGTCAGCCCAAACCAGTCATTCAGTTGCAGTGAACAGTATATAGTCAAGCGCAGTGTTGGGAAGCGCCAACCCCTTGGCGATGCAAGTGCTACTGTCGCTTGCGCCTGGGAGCCAGCCGGATACGAGTCGACCTTAGATGTCGGTGATGGTAGGTGTCCTGGAGCAGGCAGGCGCGTGCAAAGGTCGTGTGTCACGCATACAAAACATGACATGCCCATTCCGTCAGCAGAAAGGACGCACCGCAGTCGAGCATGAGGCCGCCGCGCGCAAACAGGTTGACGTAGATGCCGGTCACATTGCGGTATTTGGCGGGAAGCGCGGCACCGGTGCCCAGGAACACCACCTACGCACGGCGGGAGGCATGGGCTGCGCATGTCGGTTGCTTTCAACAGCATACAGCCTGAGAGTGGACACCCAGGAATTGCCACTGGGAAGCCTGCGAGGAGGCCTGGCACACAAGCACCACAGCTGTGACAAACTCCGTGTTGCTGTACATTTGTACTTGAGCACCGGAGCTCACCTTGAGTAGAAATTTGAGATTTTTTCAGGAAACATGATGTCGGCACAATGGGCAGCGGCGCACCTCAAGCTCCTCACGGCCGGCCTTCCGCACAACCTCCGGCACCGCCTCTGCGGCGCTGCCGTCCTGTGACACGCACGCACCGACATTCGAGACAGAGTGCTGATGCTTTACACCCTCTTATTGTACGACAGCCACCAATGATGCGGAGAAAGTTCACGAAACACAGCACTCATCGAGATACAGAGCACTGGGTGGGATGCAAGGCCCCAAGAGGCTGCGCACCGCTTCAGGGCCGGCGGTGAAGGCCTGCGCGGCAGCGATCACATCCGGCTGAGCGCTGCGCAGTTCCGCCTGCACCGCCGCCGCGTCAAAGGCCGGCTTCACGTCGCCTGCGCATCGATTGGTTCCGTTTTCTGGAATCGCAAACGTACGACACCCACGATGTCGCAGGCAGCTGGCATCAGCGTGGATGTGCAGCTGTGCAAAATACACGTAAGAGCAACCACATTTGGCAAGATGCATGGCCACCAAATCTTCCTTTTGATTCAGGGAACAAACTGAGACCCGCCTGCATCCAGGCCCATGCGCGCCAGCGGCCGCAGCCAGTACTTCAGCAGGTTCTGCCCATCCTCCACCCGTGCTTTCGAGTCGTGTTTCGGCGCCGCTGTCGCATCTGCATGCACAAGTCGCAGCACCAGTGACACACAGCGCACTTAAACCGCGAGTAAAGTAACGGGCGATGACCTGACTGCACGACCGTCGCGAAACAGCTTGATGCGCACTGTCTGAAATATCAAGAAATCTGTCGGGCACGGCAGGCTGGGCTGCGGTCGCTTGCTCGCCGCTCGAGCGTAATTCCCGTGCTTGCAAAAACACCATTTCTTCCACCTAAGGATGGGCTGGGGGCGTCAGCAGGGGGCGTCATCAGGGGGAAGACGCTGGGCGCGAGCACATTCATTTATTCATTCATTTGTCATTCAGTTGAGCACCGGTTCCCTTTCAGAAAAACAGCATGGTTATCTCCCACCTGCCAATGGGCTGGCGTGCGTCATCAGGGGGAAGACGCTGGGCGCGAGCACGTTGAGGCGCGCCAGTATGCCAGCCGCCGACGGCAGCATCGTCGGCCCTGCGCCCGGCGCGCAGGCGTTCACCACGATGTGCTGCGTCTCGCCGCCGCACCCCGCCATCCACGCCTGCGCGTGTGCGGCGCTCGAGTCAGCTGCGGCGCTCCCGTCAGCTCTTGCTTAATGGCTGCAATTCCGAGAGCCTTCTCTGCAAGAATGGGCTGCTGGCATGGCGCAGAACATGCACTTTGTGAATGTCACTGTGTGAAGCACACAGCAAACGTGTCCACGCGTTGCAGCGCCGGCGAAGTTTGTCACGGCACTGTGGAGAATCTAGCGCGTGTCCAGCAGCAGAATGGCCGGTACGCACCTGGTACTCTGGCAGAGCCACGACATCGGCTGGCGACAGGTGCACCACTACTGTCGCCGGCTGCTCCGGTTGACCCTCACCTGGGAACAATGCACAAATCCGTCATCAGTTTCAGTCGTCAGGAGGGGTCTGCGGCATCGACAACACCCTCCTAGCTCCTGCGCAGGTCGCTGCGTCTGACGCACTGTTGGCAACGATGTGCAGGTGCCAGCTATTCCGCAGGTTATGCTGCCTGGCGCTTGCGGCACGCTCACGGCAGCTGCGGCCGATCAGCACGAGAACCAGCAATAGTGGGAAGCCTACCCACTACGGGTACGGGGAATGGGGCGGTTACTGCCGGGCGCCTGGCAGTGCTTCCGAGTGGGGTGCGCCAGCGTTGCATTGTTGATACGCCCTCATCATTCAAGGCGATAACGTCTACACCATCATGAGTTCAAAACTCACCGCCGGCGGTCTGGCAGCGCTGCAGAGTGGGGTTGCCCCAAAAGAGCCTAAAACACGTCGGTTTTATAAAATAACCGTGCTAGGGCATTCCCAGTCTGCTCACCAGCAGGCGCCTGGCTGAGCTGCAGGAATGCGTCAGCAGTGGAAAGGAATGTTTTGGTTTCATTCGCAGTCTGCTCACCGGCAGGCGCCTGGCAGCGCTGCAGGGTGGGATGCGCCAGCAGCGCCGGCAAGTACGCTGCGCCGGGAACGTCCACCACCAGCGCCAGCGGCCCCGGGGTGCCCTCTGCCAGCACCTCCGCTGGCGTCACCTGCAAACAGTTTGAATCAGACGAGTAAACGGATTCGTTTTACTTTCCGACACTTGGTACCAAATCAGCACTCCTCGAGTCCTGCATGCTTCAACTGCTATACGGCTGTAACGACTGCTGTACGGATCAGCTGTGGCGCGTACTGTAGCTGTAGCCAAATAGGCGAATAGTTATGCGTCCAGTGAACGAAATTTCAGAAGAAAACATATATCACCGTCTTGCCGTTGGACGCCAGCACCGACTCGCCGCGCACCAGCTTTGCGTACGCGGGGCCTCGTGGCACGCCCAGCGCCTGGGCCTGTTCAAGTTCAGGGAGTTGCGGTCAAAGATGCAAGGCGGCGCGCAGGTGTAACAGCGGCTCAAGGCACGCGTGATGTACAGCGTGCCTTGTGCAACTTGGCTCAAGAATGATCTCAAGATGGCCTGCCTGCACTGCACTCGTCCAGAAAATGTAACCAGCAGATAGATGTGGATGGACATTGACAGTGCAGGTGCGCCGCACCTTGGCGACCTGGAACTTGCCGGGGATGTCGGGCAGCTTGCACAGGTAGCAGGCGGCCGGCCGCTGCACTGCTCCCCCCACCACCTGTGCTGCCCCAGCAGACAGTCTCGGCTCTTGACCGCTACAGTGTTTTCAACGGGGCTTGATGCGATGGTCACACTACACGAAGATTCCCTGCGCCCTTCATGCAGCACAGCGGAACAACAACAAAGCAATCATAAAGCGTTCTTCAGGGGAGCTCTTCAGGGGTGCTAAGTACCTGGCCGTCTTTGACGCCGGCGCCATTGTCCAGGCGCTGCCGCTTGGCCGCAGGAGCACCCCCGTCTGCCGGGTTGCCGCCCCCTTCCGCAGCACCTTCAGCTGTCCCGCTGGCGGCTGCCGGGGCATCGCTCTGCTGCTGGGCTGCTGCTGCACCCTCTGCATGAACAACCAGACCCATCAATGTATGAACTGAATAGTGGTGTTAGTACTTCGACCTGAAAATCAACATTTCTGTCGAGGCTGCCAACGAAACCACTAGTGCAACGACCTGGGATCACAGAAGGGCAAACGCCCATCGCTGGACACTGCTCATCAGGCAGGGAAGTATATGCTGCATGGCCGTCCTGTGTACCAACCTGGATGCAGGACCGCGGGCGTGATGGTGACCACATCGCTCTGCAGCACCGGTGGCAGCTCCTCCTGCCCAGCCGCCGGCGGCAGCGCCGTGCCAAACTCCTTCGCCTGCACAGGCAGACGCCTTTGACCTGCAGGCTGCTTTCCTCTTGCATGTTGCAAGCAGTTTCACTTTCAACACTTGCACAAGCTGGGCAGCTATACCCACGAGTTGTGACGTGTTTGTCTGCGAATCGTAGTCATATGGTATACAGGTGGACAGAGGACAGCAACCGCTTGCTACCAGAAAATATCCGCACGCATTGCTGGTGCGCACCTGCAGGCCCATGTTCTGCGTGTTGACAAAGGTGCCGACGGCAGCGGCGAGCGTGGACAGGCCCGGCGGCCCATACAGGCTCATGGCGGAGGCGCCCGCACCCGCCGCAAAGCTGCCGACCAGGCTACCGCCCGCCCCCATGTCCGCCATCGTCAGCAGCATGCCTGTGCCAGCAGTGCGTCGTTACACAAGTGTAAAGCAGCAATAGCTGCGGCAAAGTGGCTGATTCAATATGCAGCAGCGTTCATTTTCATCAACGCTGACAGCGACGGTTCCAAGCAAATGATCTCCGTTCCCATTGTCACTCCCACAGACTCACCAGGAAGACCACCGAGGCCCTGGGTGGTAGAGCGGGTGGCAAAGACGCTGCTCGTCTTGCCCATGCGGATGCGGTGCTGCACACAGAAGCGCTGGAAGCCCTCGCCGGCATTGAACAGGAAGCGGTAGTGGTCGAAGAAGAGCAGCACCGACGGCGCCGAGTCCCCCGTGTCTGTGCCCAGCCCCAGCACCTGCGATCGCGAGACACACAACTGATATTGTGCACCATGACGAAACGTATCCTGGGTGTGTACGCAGTCAGTCGCGATGCCTGTCTAGGCAGGTGCCGCCAGCGCGGCAGCCGCCGCCAGATGCATGGACATGTGCATGGCATGCAGCAAGGCCCAGGTGCTCACCTGGATGTAGCAGCTGGTGTTGCTGTTGCTCTGCTTGTCCGGCTGGGCCTTGCTTTTGCCCATGGCTGGCTCCTCGCAAACGAGTGCGGCGGCGTCGGCACGCGCCCGGATCGGCAAGCCCCTCAGCGGCGACAGGGAACACCGGGCTGGCGAAACGGCGGTGCGAGAGTAGCATGTATAGCAGCGCGAGATTGCCTGGCGGCTCACAAACAGCTCACGCGCCGGACGAAAGCTGTGTCGGAATGCGTGCATGCACTCAAACCAGCTAGCGCTGATGTGACCGCCGTGACCGCAGCCTGTGTTTCAGCGAAATGGAAGGAATCGTTTCTCAAGCGGCTGATGGAACTGATCGAGTAAGGCTGCGCTGATCGCCTCGCCGAACACTGTCGGAGTGCGCGGGAAGTGGCAATCTTACAATGGCGGGAAGAAACGACCATACTGCACGCTGTTGGCATACACATCTTTGCTTCCAGACACAATCCATACGTGTTTGGGAGCCGCGGACACGGGGCACGTTTGCCTCGCAGTCAATTTTCAGGTCTCACTTGCCGTGCATGCTGAGTCAATCCGCGAATAAATTGGACCATGCTCTTCCCTGAGGCCTTCTGGATGTGACCAGCGTCACCTCTTACCTTGCAACTTATTGGCGCGCATTCTGCTGACTTATCGGAGCTGACATTCCATCGCTAGGGCAGGCTCACCACACCTCACAGCCACAGCGGAGGGAGGGCTGCGCGGCGCGATGGGGACGGGGACCAGCACTGGCGGAAATGCTGAGCCGGATGCCGAGAACGGGCTGCAGGCAGAGCCGCTGTCGCCAGTCGCCAGTGCGGAGCTTCCGCCATCGACGAGCGCGGCGCCGGTCGGCTTTTCGAGCCCCGGGCCGGACGCCCACAGGGTGACGGACGTGCCCATGGAGCTTGACGAAGCTGATCTGCTGGAGGAGGAGTCGGACGGCTCGTCGAGCGTGTCGAGCGTGTTCACGCTGTGCAACTCCGCCATTGGCGCGGGCGTGCTGTCGCTGCCGTACGCATTCCGATGCGCAGGTGCGCATGCTTGACCTCATGCTCCTTCTGACACAGTCAACGAGCATACATTGAGATGCGCAGCCTGATCGTTGGGCACACCGTACGCCACTTTATGCACTGCTTACAGATAGGGCCTCATGAGTGTTCAGGTCATAGCATGCGGATTGCTGGATGCGCAGGTGCTCTGGGGTGCCTGCTCCTTTGCGTCATGCTCGGCATCGGCCAGGGCCTGACATTGTACACGCTCTCCAAGTATGCGGAGCGCTACGATGCTCACACCTACAGCGTCCTGGTGAGTCGAATCCCGTCTCCCTGTGTGCCCATTCGTGCACCTCGTGCCTTTCAGAAGCCGCTTCTTGCACCAGCAGGCAGGTTGAGCATCGCCACGCTGGATTGTGATCACAGCAGAGCTGTGTCACTCATCGCAACTGGACAGCCGACTTGGCACCTCTCGGGAACTGCAGGTCCGGCGGGCACTCGGACGGAAGCTGAGTGCGGCGCTGTCAGCGACGCTAGTGATCTACCAGCTGGGGTCGTGTGCAGCGTACCTCATCATCGTGGGCGACACCTTCGGGTCGCTCATCGCACAGGTCTGCTGCGTTGGATGCATGCAGCCATGTGCGGTTGCAGATGCGCAGAGCCCTTGCCTGCCACCGTCACCTGGCATAGCCATCGGCACCACTACCCGATGCAGAGCTCTTGATCAACAACTTCAGTCAGCCTCACCTCTGGAACAACAGTCAACATCACCTCTGAAACACCTTTCTTTTGCTCTACCCCTGAAACAGGAGTTCAGCCCCGACACCTGGTTTGCAAGCCGGCATGTCGTAATCAGCGTCGTCGCCACCTTCATCGTGCTGCCGATGTGCTTCCCCAGGCGAGCGGCTGCCGGCAGCGTCTCTGACGTCCACTGCTGACATCAAATTCAATTGAGACCCGCCGGTGGGACGCACAGCGTGGCCTTAGCTGTTGTGTCCCATAGCCAGAAGCTGTTTGTCTCACACCGATTGCACATTGTGCGCAGGGAGTTGAGCTCACTGCAATGGATCAGCACCGCGGGCGTGTGTGGCTTCATCTACACTGCCATTGCCATCGTGTACGAGAGCACAAAGGTGCTGCGGCAGAAATTTGCAACATCTGTTGAGGTGTCTGAACAGAAATCAGCTTCCTTTCTTTTGGCGCGCTGCTCGAAGTCCCCCGGGCTTTCCGCAGCACTTAAGCTGCCAAGATCCTCGCAACACCTGAGGACACAAGCTTGCTGGCATCAGCTGCGAGGCGAATCGCCGCATGCCGGCGGCCGCTGTGCGGTGTCCAAGTGGATACCGGTGTTGCCTGCAGATTGTGTCGCACCGGGACGAGAGGTGGGAGGGCGTGCACCTTTTCAAGTTCGACTTCCAGGCGCTTTTCGCCATCCCCATCATCGTTTTCGGCTTTAACTGCCACGCCAACGTGGTGTCCATCTTCAAGTGCGCCGACCACTATCTGGTCGCCCACAGGCTGCGTTGCAAACACAGCAGGGCCACAACCTGAGCAATCACCCTGAGCAAAACGCCCTGAGCAAACAGATTCGGCAGCGCCCAGGCGATGGCTTCGTATCCTGTTCGCCTGCCATTGTGGGTTTCGATTCGCTAATTGGTCACCATCCAAACCATGTGCTACTGTGATCCCTGCCGCAGCGAGCTGAGCCAGAAGCCGGCGGTGCTGGTGAGGGCGCTGCCATCAGATCCCGCGGAGTACCGGCGGCTGGGGTCGACGGTCCTGGCGCCCAAGCCGCGCACCCGCAAGATGATCGGCATGATCTCAAGTAGGTTGTCGCACTTGCAAGCCTCATTTCGGTATGGAGACTTCCGGCGTGCCTGAAGGAGGTAGATATCCAGGCAGGCAGGCAGGCAGGCAGCAATTCACTCGCAGCACAGAGTTTGCAACAGCATTCCAATCCTTTCACCACGCAGCAAACTGGCTTTCTGCGCCGTGCAGTCATCCTGGCGGCGGTTTTCATCATCTTCTCAGGCTACCTGGCGGTCGGCTTTGCCGGCTACCTTGCGTACCCCACCACGGTGTCCTCCAACGTGCTGAAGACCTTCCCAAAGCGCCCCATCCTGCTCAAGGTGAGGTGCTGCCCGTCGTTCGCAGGCCGCCGACCTCGAGGCTGGCCCTGTTGTCCATCTGATCCGTGAACCGCCTGCGCCCGTTGCCACAAGCTCCTGCCCCCCCTGCGCCCTGCGGGTCGCCAAGCCTGTGGTGACGGGCGCACTGCTGTCGTCATAGCTTCTGACAGAGACAAAACATCAAGGAGCTTCTTTCCGCATCACATGATTTGATTTTCCGAACCCAGCGAGTGCCGCGTACATATGGAACCCTGTACAATCGAAGACTGTGAGGGCAGCGATCGGGTGCATTGTCATCGGGCACTACCTGCTCTAACGCGCACCCGGCAGCTGCCGAATTTGCACAGTTTGTTGACCCGACATTTGTATTCCGCCATCACAGATCGCGAGGGCGGCAATCGGGTGCGTCGTCATTGGGCACTACCCGCTCAACGCGCACCCGGCGCGTGTGGGCCTGGAGCACCTTGAGGCCTTCCTGCTGGGCTGGAAGCGGCTGTCGCCGGCCTTTGCCGCGGCGCAGACTGTCGTGTTCGTCGGCGTCACGCTCGGCATCGCGCTCGTGGTGAGGCTGGCCACCGTGCATGTCGCCTGTGCTGTGCTGCCTCTGAGCAACTGAGCGCACTGCATCTCGCCTCTGCTCTGCTGTGTCGTATGAGCAAACAGAAGCACGTGTGATCTCTGGATGTCCTCCACCCCTCTTCACCTGCCTGCCGCACCGCTGCACGATGCTGCGTTTATGCACAATGCTGGTTCGGACTGCCATGCTGCACCTGCTCCATGCGCGGTCGGAACATGCAGACCCGCATGCTGCAAGCGTGGGTCAAACCAATGCAGCAGAACCTGGCTGCCGAACGGCTGCATGCGCCTGCACCCAAAGGGCCGCACACAGGCTCACAAAGCTTGAAACCCGAAGCTCAAGACTTCAGACATTCAAAAAAATCCTGCTGCGCCGGTGACGGACCTAGGGTCCGTGCTGCACATGATCGGCGGCGTGCTGGGCAGGGCTATGTTTGGTTTGACGCTGGAAATGAAACAAAACAATTCAACCAAAACCCTACGGCGCAGGTGACGGACCTGGGGTTCGTGCTGCACATGATGGGCGGTACCTCGAGCTCAGCACTCTGCATGTGCTGTTCAAATTCTCCTGCTGCGCAGGTGACGGACCGGGGCCGGTGCTGCACATGATCGGCGGCATGCGTAGGGCTATGTATGGTTTGATGCTGGATGTGAACTCAAACACTTCAGACAAAACTGTGCTGCGCAGGTGACAGACCTGGGCTCCGTGCTGCACATGATCGGCGGCACGGCGGCCGCCTTCATCATCTTCTTCCTCCCCGGACTGCTGCTCGTCAACGCCGCCATCGTCAAGCTGGACGCACCGCCCGGCTTCACTGTCTCGGGCGACCTCGACGCCGAGGCGCCGCTGCTGGTGCGGCCTGACCTCTGATTCGAACCCGAGGAGTTTGGCTGCGCCCGATCCTACACTCAATTGCCACCCAAGTCCGGCCCCGACGCCGAGGCGCCGCTGCTGGTACTATCTGGACTTTCAGCATCAGTTTTCCCCCACGACAGTCCACGCTGACGCCATGTGTGGCCTTTCAAACTGTGTTGCTTCCTCAGACCTTGTTGCTGTGCGCTCAGCAGTCATTGGATGGTGGTGTCATCTTCGAGGTCCACTTGAGTTCCCGAAAAATTAGCATGTGCAGGCGGACGCCAACGAGCACGGCATCAAGCGCCAGTACTTTATAAGCTTTGTCCCGAAACCTTAAATATAAGGTTTCGTTGTGCACAGGCGGACGCGAACGAGCGCGGCATCAAGCGCACGGGGCTGATCTACTCGCCGCGCAACTCCTGGTGGCTGGGCATCGGCCTCATCGTGCTGTCGGTTTTCATCTTTATCATCACCATAGCAACGGTGCGTGTTTTCCCAGTGCTGCGCTGAGTCACTGCCACGCAGCTGCTGCGTATCCGGTTGAAACTTGATGCTTGAAGTGAGTCACTAGGCACATCCGTTGCCCGCTAAGACTGCGCCTCCTGCAATGCGCTGTGAGTGTACAAACGCGCCTGTACTGTTGAATTGCAGGCATTCTATCACCCGTGACGTGGCGCACAGGGCGTCAATCAAATCGTCCTGCAAAGTCCAGAAACTGTATGGGTTGTTGGGAATTGACTCGGTGTTGAGACGGGCGCTGTACCTGGGAGAAAACGCCGGGTGCCGATCTCTGATGTGCATACCTTTCATTCAGCTTCAACCTAGGATGCAGCGTTTTTGCATCAGCGTATTCAGACGAGCATGCAGGACAGTTCTGGACGATGCGGCGACGGCACCAATGCATGTGTCTGGCATGGCAGTGGAATCCTTCAGTGTATGCCGCCGCCAGTCAGCCTGAGTTGCGGACATGATGACGAGAGCACGGGTGTATCTGTGTGCGGTGAAATCTAGGATGGCATGGCCTATGGATGGCATGGCATGGCCTACTATGTCCCAGCACGACGGCCTGGCTGCTCGTTTCAACAATCGCAGGTCTTCTCAGATCCAAATGGTCCACTGGCCACGGCTCCAAAATCTCAGGATGCATGCCACACTCACGTTGTCACGTCTGCAGCTGCCACTGCAGCTCCTGCCCCGCCCACAGCGGCACGACGGCGCTGTCCCCAAAGTCGTACGTCGCCGGCACGGTCCAGGGCCGCCGCACGAGCGTCAACTTTTCCTCGCTCCGCGGCAGCCCGTAAAAGTCCGCGCCATTGTGGCTGGCGAAGGCCTCCAGGTGATGCAGCGCCCCCGCCTGCTCGAAGGCGTGTGCGTACAGCGGCAGCGCCACCGGCGCGCTGTAGATGCCAGCGCACCCGCACGCGGACTCCTGCACGCCGCACCGAAGGGAACGTCAGCACCGCTGTACCACTGCGCCACAGTGTCAGCTGGTCAACGGCAGCAGCGGTGGAGCGCAATGCAGGTGGGGAGGACACGTCAAGCTGTCAAGAAGGCACTGCTGGCGCATGGCACAAGCAGCTCTTGCAGAAGTGGTGCAGCAATGACACAGACGACAAAGCGGGCGCGCATCTGCCCCCTTGGGGTGCCGGCACACTGTTTGCAGGCACGCAATATCAGAATAAATTGCGTACATATGGCGTCGAGCATCTGACAGGCAACTTCAAAGCCCACCTTTGCGCCCTTGGGGTGCGGCGCGCTGTCGGTGCCCAGGAAGAAGCGCGGCTCGCCGCTGACGGCGGCGCCGAGCACCGCCTCCCGGTGCTTCTCCCGCTTCAGGATCGGCAGGCAGAACGCGTGCGGCCGCAGGCCCCCCTGCGCATTGCCATCGGGGACCTTGTGCTCGCGGCCTCGGGGGTGGGCATGCGGGTGAAGATTTGTCGTGGCATGAGCTGGCAGCGCTCAAGCATAACGGCGAAAGCCTCAGCCGTGACGGCGAATGCCAATGCCTGATGCCACGCCTCTGTCACCTTCCCGAGCCTGTTATCCTTGACAGCCAGCCACACACCCACGCACCTGGAATAGCGAGTTGCGGTTCAGCAGGATGTGCTGCGGCGTGATGCTGGCCGCGAGGCGGCCCTCCGGCCCCGATCGCACAAACTCCACCGCGTCAGCCGTCGTGATGTGCTCCATGACCACCTTCAGGCCCAGCACCTGCAGTCGCACAGACAGTTGTCCTCAACATTGAGCGCATCACCGTGATATGTGTTGCGCACTCTGTGCACGCATTCACGTTCCATCTCGCATCCTTTACACCGCAGCTGATCTGTCGGCTTGAAGAGCGATGGCAATCTTTACTGCTCAAATCCATCAGCAGAGCGCGGCAGTGCCGCGCATGGGGATGGAGAGCCAGGACAACGCACTAAACATGATGCACTCAGGCGGGGGCACCTGACATTCACGGCATCCCACCTCGATCAGAACGTGGTGAACAATGAGAGCGGGTGTCGTGTATTCATGTGGTTGCCCCACCTTGTCCAGCAGCGGCGCGAGGTGGCGCTCGATGAAGACCGCCTCCCGGTCAAAAAAGTCCACGGCAGGGTCCGTAACCTCCCCGTGCACCAGCAGCAGCAGCCCTGCCTGCAAGAGCGAGGAGCTGCTGGCGTCAGCACAGCACACTACAACGCCGTCGAATCAGACACGCCAACATGATGCGGTTGCGCAGTGCAAGATGCGACAGCTCGCAGATTGTCAGATTATCAGACGCACAGTCAGGGAAGGAGCATCGATTGATGCACCCAGAAAGAATCAGACGACACAAGCTCGGCTACAAAGACAGGCTACTGTAATAATCATTTCCCACCCACCTCCGCCATGGCGTGCAGCGTGGGCATGACGAGTTCAATGTCAGTCACGCCGGACGCTGAGTTGGTGGTAGCGCCGGCCGGGTACAGCTTGAAGGCCACCACGCCTGCCTCCTTGGCTGCCCGCACCTCCTGCATCGTGAAGTACAGATCGTGCGGCCCCGGCGCACAACCTAAGCGGCGCATCATTCTGCGCGTCAGGTTGGTTGCTGGCACTCCTGCAGAGGCAATGTGCGTTTGGCGAGCGTGCAGTATCCGCACGCCGGTGCGTGCTATGCTGGGGTGCCGCTGCAGCGGCGCCGCACCTCTGGCGGTGTGCCGTCCGTCAGGTACATTGTCATGAGCGGCGTAAAGCCGCTGCCGTCTGGAATCGCCGCCGTGATGCGTTCCCTGTAGTCCCGCGCCTGCACACAGTGTATGTCAACATCGGTCGCGGCAGCGCCTTCTTGCAGATGTTCCTAGATCGGTCGAGTAGCAGCACAGCCGAGTGGTCTGTTGACAGCCTGCAAAACACTACACAACATCATTTCAGCACACCTGCGAGACAGAGGTGACAGGCGGCTGCAGGTTTGGCATGATGATGGCGCGACCAAACGTCGCTGCCGTGTGCGGCACCACCGAGGCGAGCCCCGCGCCGTCCCGCACGTGCAAGTGCCAGTCGTCTGGGCGCGTGATGGTCAGGCTGTCTGGCTGCGCTGCCGCCGCCGACGCCACGGCGCGGCATTGCCGGAGGCCGGCTGCACCCTTCCTGCTGCTGGCGCTGCGAAGCGCACGGCACGCAATGGGGCCCAGCATCGTCGACGGCGCAGCCGCAGGTCGCATGCCTGGGGTGGTTCACAGCATGCGCGCGTACTAGATCACTGCAGCACCCCACAGACGTGCCAGCAGCGCACTGCGATGTGCGTAGCCTCTGCTGCCCGTCCTACGATGGAGAGTGAGAATGGCTGCTTCTCTTTAACCAGCAAAGAACGGAAGCTGTAAACACAGACATGTCTTAGCTCGCAGCCCAAATTAGCCAAAATGGTGAAGTGCTAAACCCTGAGAGACAGTCAAAGGCGCGACGGTGATCGTTTGCAGGCTGCGTCGTCAATTCTGTAACAATTTCGAGGGTTACTGACCTCATCCGAAGTCGTGATCGCTCACCGCTGCCGCGCGCCATCTCGAAATCGCAGGCGTCCGGACTTTTGATCGTTGATTTGCACTTGGGAATTTCAGTGTCATCCTGCTCCTTCGCTGCGACCTCCGCCCTTGGGAGAGTACTCATTGGATGTTCTGGAAGTCTGAGTGGGAGTGATCGCAGACAGAGCCTACTGTGAACGATTGCAAGTCACCCAGCCAGCCAGCTCAGACGTCATGGTCTAACGCAGCTCACGGCAGCAGCGCATCATGGAGCGGCCGCTCAGCGCGATGTCTGCATCTCACGACAGCGTGCCGTCCACCTCACGGGCCGGTGAAAGCGGCAGCAGGAATGACAGCTACGTGTATGAGGACGGGTATGACAGCGAGATGGCGCTGTCCCGGTCGCCCAACGAGAACTTCAAGGTGATTCAAGGCTGCTGAATCAGCACCTGGTATATACTGCACCGGTCCAAAACGACACCTTCCGCCTGCAACAACTTTGGCGCGCCATCTTACAATATACAATTCGCAAGCGTGTTCACACACATATGCCTGCAGGTCGTCGTTCGTGTGCGGCCACCGCTGCCTCGCGAGTACAAGGTGATCGGCTGCTGCGACAGCTGCATCAAAGTACGCTCTTGATTCTGGGATCGCCTGGCGGATAGAGCCGGCGGGCAGCCCCGCCGCATCCGCGGTTGCAGAACCGCCCCTCTGAACGAATTCGCACCACTGAAATACAATTGTGATAAAACTGCCTGCCATTCGCAGGGGCTGCGTCCATTTCAGAACACCACCATGGTGGATGCGCAGCGGCAGACGATCACGCTGTCGGACAATCTGCCGTCCTCAGTCGCCAGCGGCAACACCAGCACCGCGCACGTGGACAACGGCATTGTGAGTGCCGTGATTCTGCTTGACATGTTGCAACATGCTTTGCGGCCTGATTGCTGTCATGAAGGCATGTCATCCAAGAAATAGGAGATGTGCTGGCCCAGGCATAGCCAAGGCGCTCAGCGACACCCATGCAGCGGCCTTTATACCGTGCTGATTCTGGCACGCCATCCGCAGGTGTACTCCACCTATCGGTACACATTCGACCGTGTCTACGGCCCGGACAGCACGCAGCAGGAGGTGTACGAAAATTCGGCCCGCGAATCAGTGCGGCAAGTCCTGGAGGTGAGCCATTGTCATGTGGTTTTCAGTGAGGGATCTGCTGGGTAGGCCACATGCCACGCCGATGATGGCGGATTCCATGGTGGCAGCGAGTTGTTCACAGCTGCAGTGCCGCAGGCCGGTGCACAGCGCCCTTGGGAGGCATGCAGACAGCAGAACAGCGACGCTGCAAATCGCGGCTCTCCACTGAGCAGTGGGTTTCCTTGGCAAGTGCCCCGAACATTCCGCGGTATTCCATGGCTGAACAGCTTTGAAAAATTGTCGTGCATCGATCTTCGAATTTGCCTTGCAGGGCTACAACGCTGCAATCATCGCGTATGGGCAGACGGGTACAGGCAAGACGTTCACGATGGAGGGCGACCGCGCGGGCCCGGGCCGCGGCATCATACCGCGCGCCATCGAGGACGTTTTTGCCGCGATCGAGCACGATGCGGCGCCGCACTCCAAGTTCCTGGTCCGCGCGACCTACCTGCAGATCTACAACGAGGTGAGGGTGTTTGGAGGGTGTTTGGAGGGTTTCTGGAGGGGCTCTTGCAGAAAGCATCACATCGTCTTGTGCTTCACACTGGCTGCGGGTGCAGCATGTCGTGTGGCGTGTGTGCGAGTTGGTTGGGGACATGTCTGCTGAGTTTCGTGTGGGGGGAGCAGAGCCCGGAACTCCGACTACGGGGCACCTGCTGGGCTCCAATGTGCCGGCGGTCACACAGGCTCAGGCATGCTTGATAAACCCATGCAGGTGATATCCGACCTGCTGAAGCCGGAGCGCACCAACCTGTGCATCAGGGAGGACCGCAAGCGCGGCATCTACGTGGACGGCCTGTCCGAGTGGGTCGTGCGCTCGCCAGAAGAGGTGCGGAGCTCAGACCCCTACAGCAGAACGTCATTATGAAGGAGGATGCTGCGCTGTCTTCAGCAGTACGGGTCTTCTCTGCAAATGCAGCAGTGCAACAAGGGCCCATGCTCGTCGCCGACGAGGCAGACGCGCGGAGGCTTGACATGCAGCTGGTCCACTCCCAGTCGTTGTATCATCAAGGCATCGTGCTCACAAATTGCCCTGCGCGATATAAATGTACGCTTGCTGAGCCTGCGAGCGGACCACGCCTCACGCTTGCTGCCCGCTTCTGCAGGTGTATGGCCTGATGGAGCGGGGAGCGGAGCAGCGCGCCACAGGCGCCACCAAGCTGAATGAGATGTCGAGCCGCTCCCACGCGGTGTTCATTATCATCGTGGAGCAGTCCTCGCTGGCGGTGCGGTCGGAGGATGGCGACGTTGCCGCCGCCGCGCAGCAGATTGCGCAGCTGCGCGCCTCCATGGCCAACCCCGGTGCGGTTGAAAATCTCCCAGCGGTTCTTGGGGGTGGGGCTGCATGGGATCCATGTTGAGGGCAGGATCTCCAGGATGAAACATTATCAGACGTTGAGGGGGTTTAGCCGGGGCCAACACAGAAGCCAGGTCTGGCTTGACGGAAGAGCGGGCTGCTGTCGACCGGCAGCCGCTGCATACGTCCTGCTGATGGAGAGGGGCGCTGCACCAAAGGCGCCAGGCCTACCACGCGGCACCACAAGCCACAGCCCCACGTGCTGGAAGCCCACAGCCTGTGCCGGTGCCTGCAGGCGCGGGCGAGGACACTGCGGCGCAGCTGCGCACAGAGGCACCCAGAGGGCACGTCGTCACATTCCAGCTCAATGCGTTCAAGCCTTTGAAGTCTGGATATCTGCAGGCATGGGCGAGGACATGCGGCGCAGCGTGCGCGTGGGCAAGCTCAACCTGGTGGATCTGGCTGGCTCCGAGCGCGTACACATCACCGGCGCCACCGGTGCGCATGCCTTGTAGTGTGTTGGGGCGTGTTTCTTTCACTATTATCGTGACCGCGCCCTGACAAAGGAGGTGGCCCGTCACACCCGCACAATCAGCTTAGAGAGCAGCGTCTTCGCTGCCCTGCCCGCTGGCTAGCTGGCGGCGGTGGCCGCTGCGATCGCTTCCAATGCCTGCATATCACGCCCTGTCGTGGTGTGCGCCCGCTTTGCCGCTCCTGATTGCTGATCCCCTTCTTGTTGTCTCATAAATCGCAGGCAAGCGGCTGGAGGAGAGCAAGAAGATCAACCAGAGCCTGTCGGCGCTGGGCAACGTCATAGCGGCGCTCACAGACACGCGCGGCGCCCGGCCACACGTGCCCTACCGCGACTCGCGCCTCACCCGCATCCTGGAGGACAGCCTCGGCGGCAACTGCAAGACCACCATGATGTGCATGACGTCGCCCGCGCTCGAGGCCTACGCAGGCTCGTGTGCAACTCTGACTGTAGTTATGATTGCCGTTGGTGCAGCAACTGTGAGCATGCCTTGCGTTGACGATGTGTGTTGACAAGCCTGCCATGCAGCAATCTTGGTGGCCTGCCAACCTCCTAGCTTGGCAGATTGACGAGCCAGACGCCGCCAGCAGGCGCCTGCCGATGGCCAAATGTCTGAGGCATTTGCCACCATGCTACAAAGCCGCATCCTGTTGACTGCAGAGTCGCTCAGCACGCTCAAGTTTGCGAACCGGGCGAAGAGCATCAAGAACGCGGCCCGGCTGAACGAGGACGTGGACCAGCGCACGCTGCTGCGCAAGTACGAGCGGGAGCTCAAACGGCTGCGCGCCGAGCTGCTGGCGCGGCAAGCTTCGCTGGTGGATGCGCGCCGACTGCTGCAGGTGAAACGAGAATGCTTTTTGAAATGTGAAGTAACGAGCTTGATGAGCGAATCAGATGAGCTGCTGGCGCGGCAGGCCTCCCTCGTCGGCGCCCGCCATCTGCTGAAGTGACCCAACATGAGCAAAGACGACCAGTCATCGCCGGTGCAGATGGCAACAGTCACGATGCCAAGGCAGGCAGTGAGATGTCGCTCGTGAGATACCGCCATCAAATCGCCTGTGTTCAAGGATACAGTGCCCGCATGGTAAAAGATGCACATCTGGCACAAGCACAGGTGGAGGAGCAGAAGCGGCGGGCGGAGGCGGACAAGCTGGCGGCGATCACGGCGCTGGAGCAGCGCTCGCGCGACTTCATGGCGGAGAAGGAGGCCAACCGGCGCCTGGAGCAGAAGATCGCCAGTATGCAGAGCCAGCTGCTCACCGGCGGCGCCGCGCTCACCGATACGCCCGCCTTCAGGTGCCTTTTCTTCCTTTCATCCCCCAGGTGCCTTTTCTTCCTTTCATCCCCCAGGTGCCGCCACGCCCAAATGTCCGCTCCGCAGGGTGTTCGCTCCCCTGTACCTTCACGCGCACGAGTTCGCATTTGCAAAGCCAGGTGCTCGCAATGGTGCCACTTCAAGGCTGTGCTTTGCCTTCACTGAGCGCCGCCTGCTGACACTGGCGCAGCGTGTCGGCACACGTTGGCGCCAATGGCATGGGGGAGAGGCTGCAGCAGCAGTAGCAAGGCGTATCACGCTAATTTCAGTTGTCGGTTCGGGAGCAAACCTCTTAGTTTCAGCAAGCCAATCGTCCTCGCATCGCACCACTGCTATGCTGGCGTTGAAGCAGATGCAGCTGTGGGAGCAGTATGAAGTGTAGCTTGTGAAGGGACCATACCAGGTCCAGTCCCATATCAGTATCAACGCGGAATGTGCTCTTTTGTTGCAACAGGAACATGGTGGCGGCAGAGCAGAAGCGGCTACGGGAGCAGTATGAGGCGCGCCTCGCGGAGCTGGAGGCGGAACGCCATGGCGCCGAGGCCGACCTCGCGCAGGTGGGTTTAAGAAACTTGCGAAAGAGTTGCGCCGTGCAAGTTGCCTGATCGCTCCCTTCAACGTCCGATGTGGTCTTGCAGCGTGCAAGGTGCAGGTGGAACGTGTCTGCGAGGCTTGCCCTGTGCTTTGCCTGGAGCTTGCGTCGCCACAGCAGTGCTGATGAAACAGCACGTGGTGCGCAACGGGTCAGCTGGGCTGACATCTGGGGAGCGAATTGTGTGACTGCAACGCACACTGCCGAGCGTAGGTGCTGCGCTGCAGGGCGCTGCTGCTGAAGCAGTGCGACGTCATGTCGCCTGGCGCACCTGGTTTTCTTTTCCGATTACTGAAGCGCAGGTGCCGTGGTACAAGGCGCTGCTGCTACAATAGCGCGACATCATGGTCGTGCTGAGGCGTCCGAATCATTGAGTTTCCTGACTGCGGCCAACGCTCTTGGGTGCTGCAGGTGCCGCGGTACAAGGCGCTGCTGCTGAAGCAGCGCGACATAATGATAGCGCTGACGGAGCGGCTGCAGGAGCGCGACGAGCGCATCCTCGCCCTGCAGGACGACCTCGACGCCTCCGACGCCGTTGCCAAGTGCGCATTTACATTCTCCCTCTCTGGCTGCTGCTACAGACAGCGCCTTCTGTGGTTCCTGTCACGGGCGGCACATGGCACCTTGCCAGGCTGCAGGCTGGAAGACGAGCTGGACCAGCGCAGCGCAAAGGTACTACAACAGTAGAAATTAATAGATGGCAATCAAGAAATACCAATAGAATTGATCACAGGCGGCTGAAGGACGAGCTGGACCAATGCAACGCGGAGCTCATAGTGTGCAAGGCGGCGGTGGAGGAGCTATGGACCATAAGAGTTGAGACGCAACAAGATTCTGACCAAGTGTTTGCAGGCGGCTGGAGGACGAGCTAGACCAGCGCAATGCAGAGCTCATAGCGCTGCGCAAGGCGGCGGTGGAGGAGCAGGCGGCGGCGCCCGGCCGCTCCGCGCCGCTGCAGTCGGCGCTCGGCCGCTGGGGCGACGCGGCACCAAGGCCGGCTGCGGTAGGGGCCGAGGCCAATAGACGCGGCGGCGGCGAATGCGCCTCTGATCGCAGCAGCGACGGCGGCTCCGACGGCGCTGCCGGCGGCAGCTCCGCCGGCGATGGCTTTGCGGGCGTGGATGTTTTTCACGGCGGCGGCGCGGCCGGGGCGTCCGGTTGCGGGCGCACAGCGGACGGCGGGGCGGGCCCTGGCAGGGACGGCGCGACCGAGGCCTCCCTGGACCCTGCGTCGCGGCCTTCGTCCGCTTCCAGCTGCCACAGCATGCCGGTGAGCGAGGCCCTAGAGGTGTTTGGGTCGGCAACAACGCGCTGGGGGTTGTGCCAATTCGAGTGAAGAATCTCAACTCAAGGACCATGTGGTCATGACGGCATGTCCGCCTCCCACAGCAGCTTCCGGCCATGTGCGACACTGCGCAACGTTGTTCAGTGGCTTCTGTGCGCTGCGCAGCGCGGCAACTGGGAGCAGGGTGCCAACGGAAGCGCCCCGCCGCAGACGGACGCTGCGGCGGCGAAGCAGCTGGCTGCGGCCACCCGGCAGCTGGAGGCCCTGCAACAGGACCACCAGCAGCTGCAGAGCGCTGCCGCGCAGCAGGAGCAGGTGCGCCGCAAGATTGGTGCGTAGAGTTGTGTAATGGTATCGCTGTAAGCTCTCGCCAACCAGCCAACAGTCCACGACGTGTCTGGTCGTGACGCCCCGCTGCCGGGCAATTCTTCTGGTGCCGCCCACCCGCCGACGCTATTCCATGCCATGCCTGCAGTGGCGAATGCATACCTGCATCGTTCAGGGTGTCATGGCCAGTTCCTGCAGCTCCTGACTCTGCGACCGCATCCCGCGCAGGCAAGGCAAGCGGCAGAGGCGGCGCTGCGGGAGCAGCAGGGCAATGAGGCGAGGGAACGGGCGGCGCTGCGCACAATCTTGGACTCCAAGATGCGCAACCTGCTGTCCGACCTCGCGCGCGGCCTGGCGGAGCTGCCCACTGGGGTGCGCTCCTGCCCCCTTGTGGCGTTTACGTCTGCGAGAGAAGCTCTGCATCTCTCCCCAGGCATGCGCGCATCACCAGCATCGTAGGGTCAGTTCAATCACGTGCTGGCGCAGGTGCACCACTCGCAGCGGGCGCCGCGGCAGCTGGCGGCACTGGAAAACTTGTTGTCAGCCACCGTGAAGGCGATATCCGCCAGCGGGCCATGATCGCTGTGGGCAGTGTCTCCTGCCTTTCAATATTTCGCGAGACTTGTTGATAGACGGTTTACTACAGCCACAGTTGTACGCAAATTACCATTTGAGATTGCTTTCGCGCAGCAAGTTGTGCATCGGTCCGCCTCTTTTCTTTCCCAGACTGCTTGGGACAGCCACCGGCTCTACAACACCCTGATCAAGCCTGCTTGAGTGCGGAATGCCCGGCTTGCACAGTGATTCACGTTTTCGCTTGTGAGAGGACAGTGTTGTGGCATCGGTCCCGCCAGTTTTGCCGTCCTTACGGGTCCCCGGCAACTGTACATTCTGGTAGTCCCGCTAGTTAGTAACCCGAGAGCGTGCCGACAATGCGGCTGCTGGGGACTGCTGCCTCAGTGAAGCTTGCGCTCAGCCAGCCTTGCGTTAGCGACCCATCGATCGACTCTCCCTGACTGTCGGCAGTACGGCGTAGTGGGCGACGTGTGTGCGCGCTGCCGTCGTTGGGGGCCGGCTTTCTGCGTCCTCGGGACTGAATTGTTGGGACGCAAAGGCAGCGGTGAGCCTTGCCCCCCCGATCGCTGCCTTTGCTCGCACTATGCTGACCTGCACCTCACGCAGCTATCATGCATGGAGATGGCTGTGCTGCCTGCGTGCCTGCTTGCTGGTGACATTCGAACGGCGTCTTCCGTGATCCCCGCTGGTGACTTCCAGCGGGTCGCACGACATGGCGCCGTCCCCCCAAGGTCCGACTGGCTTGGCCGGTTGGAAGCACCCAGTGGAGTGGCCAAGGCCCTCTGCGCCGGTTGCAAGTGCCTCGCAGGCGGCATCTATTGCCGACATGGCAATTACGTAGTCCCAAATATCGCTCGAGCTTGGCCTGCGCGCGGCACCGCATGCCAAAGAATGGCCGCTGCTGTCCGAGAGATAACCAGACGCATTCTGGTCTGTCAAGCTCGACGCGACATCTTTCTGACGGTTGCATGATTGCCGCAGGGTCGGCAGGTTCAGCAGGGCGCGGCCGCCGGCCGCAGGGCGGCCATGCGGATGCTGGACGTTTCCTCAGTGGTCAGCCGGAGCCTGCTGCAGGCGACAGATGCTCTCACACAGACGCCAGCTGAGGAGGAACCCGCCCTGGACTGCTCGGCGGACGCCGGTGGCAGCTGCGCTGATCCATCAAAGGCGCAGAGCTGGGCCATAGGCGCCCTGTTCCTCATCCTGTTCTCCTCAGCAGTAGGTGAGCTGGCTCCTGTCACAGGATCAGAAGCTTCTTCTGGATCTGCTGCACAGAAGGCGTGTGATGACGCACATTTTCCACGCTCGCTGCTGGGCACATCGTTCTGCAGCGGCTTTGCAGGGCATCACCATTTATCCTACTGTATGCGAATCTGAGAACTCGCTCTTCCCTCTTCGCAGGCGTGCTGCTGCCGCTGCTCAGCCGGCGCGTCAAATGCATGCGGCCTGGCAGCTTCATTTTCACAGTCGGCAGATGCTTCGGCGGCGGCGTGGTGCTGGCGACAGGCATGATCCACGTGTTTCCCGGCGGCATTGAGCTCCTCGCCAACCCGTGCCTCGGCTGGCCGGATTACCCGGTGCGCCTGCTGCATGCTTCCAGTCACGGCAGCGCCCTTGCAACCTCATCAGCATTACCAGCGTCACCAGGCATTTCATATCAGCGACCATCATTTCCATCGCGCCACCGGCTCATCTGTCCATATGGTCATGCTGTGCAGTGGGGCGCCATGATCGCCACGGCAGCGGCCATCGTCGTGGCGATCATCGAGTTTGCAGCGGGCCAGCTGCTGTTCGCCCGCATGCGCAGCAGGTGTGCTAAGACAATGCCCCCTGCACACGGATCAATGCCCCGTGCATGACAACATAGCTGCATGCTTTTTCTGTGCACACTGCACCCAGCACCTGCACAATATCTGGGACGTTGCGCCCTGCTTTAATCGAACTGCATCAGGTGATGCTCTGCCGTTTGAGACCTGAGGGAGCGCTCCTGCCCGCCGCAGGATCGGCAGCCCTGCCACAGCCGTGTCGCCGCGGGGGGCGGCGCCGGCTGACGCGCTGACAGACGAGCTGGCAGCCGCGGACGAGCAGCGCGCAGGCGAAGAGGACATGGAGAAGGGTGAAGCTATGTCTGTGGCCGCCTCCGAGGATGCACAGGTGCGCTCTCTGCACTCGGAAGTCTCCTGTGCACTCTGCGAGCGGTTCCGCAGGGTTTGGGCGCCGAGAGGAGGGCGCGTCCCGTGGCCAACTTAGGAGAGTCAGCACAAAACTGCGGTCGTTCTGCCCTGCGACCCGGTCACGATCTGAGAACCTCGGCACCTCAAATGATTACACGACCGCGCTGCCCATCCGAAGCACTGCCCCCTTGGACCGCAGCGCGCTCCCGGGCGGTGGCGGTAGCGTTGGTGCTGGAGTTTAGCATCGCACTTTCACTATATATGTTGATAGTGAATATGCATGTTGCTTGGTCTGAAAGATTGACCCTCTGATACTCCCTTTGACCGCAGGTGTGGGCGCGCTGCCGGGCGGTGGCGGTGGCGCAGGTGCTGGAATACGGCATCGCGGCGCACAGCGTCATCATCGGCATCGCGCTCGGCGTGTCGCCCTCCCCCTGCACCATCCGCCCCCTGGCGGCGGCGCTCGTCTTCCACCGTGAGTCCTTGACCTCTCTGTGTCATGAGAATGATTGCTTGCGTTTTTTCTGCTAGCCGTCTCCCTTCGTCTCTCTTCTTCGTCTGCCTGCTAGAATGGCAGCAGCCTACCGCACCAGCCTCGGTTTGTGTCTGTTGTGCCCGCTTCTGGATTGCTGCAGCCTGGCATGTAGCGCAAAGCTTGCTGCGGCAGTTCCTAAACGGCGTCACATGCTGTCGCCCAGCGACCAACAGAAAATGTGCTGACTTTCATTCACTTGTTTGTTTGCTGCAGAAATGTTCGAGGGCATCGCGCTCGGCGCCAGCCTCGTGAGCGCAGGTTACAGGGGGTGCGTGTTCCTCGGCCTTCTTGTCTGTACTCCATTGACCATGTCAGTTCATGCGACAAGTGCCTGCATCCACTACTAGTCGTCTGGGCAATGCCTATTCCAGGGGCCGTAGGTTTACCACCGCAGCCATCATCTGCACGCAGGCTGACGTACCTCAGTATGGCAGCGGTGTTTGCGCTGACCACGCCGTTTGGCATCGCGCTGGGCATCGGCGTCCGCTCAACGTACAACGCGAACTCGTCGACAGCTCTGGCGGTCAATGGCGTCCTGGAATCGGTACGTGCGCTGCGTCTCTTCAAGTCATGTCACGTCTTCAGTGCCTGCTCAGCGTCTGCTTTGCTCCACCATCCACCGAATACAGGCCACCTCGGCACTGGAGCTGCTGATGATTAAAGGGCAGTGGTGCCCAGAGACTGACGCCGCATTGCTGTGCCTGAAAACCCCTAAACACACGTGAATGCGCCGGCGCAGGTGGCGGCCGGCATCCTGATCTACATGGCGTTGGTGGACCTCATTGCGGCAGACGTGTTCTCGACGCACATGCGCGAACAGCGGACCTGGTTCCAAGTTGGCTGCCTGACGGCGCTGTTCCTTGGCGCCGCGGCCATGGTGCGCCTTTTGCTAAGCTCCTCTTCTTCAGGCCAACGCAACATTCCTGCAGCTGCGCCCTATCGAGTGCCGATTGCCGCAGCATCTTTGCTTTACTTTCCCATAAAATGCCGGGACTTGACAATCTTGTTTGCTGCTTTATGAAGCGCTGATTCGAATGCTGTGCGCCCATGTGCAGGCGATCATCGCCATGTGGGCTTGAGTGAGGCGCACAGGCCGTGGGTCTGGGGATATCTGTGCCGGCCCACCTTGTGGGTCTGCAGGAGAGCTAGCGCAGAGCGCAGAACGTTACAGTAGTGAGACTATATTCATGGGAGTTCAAGTCTGGTTTTGCAGCAGTCAATGACAGTAGTGACACAGGCCAGTCGGAGCTCTATTGCTTTGTGACACGAAGTATGAATTCTGACACGCCGGGGAGTTGAGGGGAGTTGAGGAGGACAAAGTGGCACGTCGTTTTCTGTCGGCTAGTCTGAGGAAAGACCTTGCAGGGTTTCGTTTCAAGAAGGTAGCATTACTTACACACGGCATCAGCCTCGCCCCATTTTCACATCCCTGCCCAACTCGCGGGGGACCCACCGCCTGCAACGTGGCGCTGTTCAATCCGACCACATCAAAAACCACATCGATTCACAAATCCAATTGCAATACCAACGAGTGTTGCATTGATCGCGGCTGCGACTGCGGCACAGCCGTCTCTGCCAGACTGCCAGCCGTACTCTCGTGTCTTCTCTCTTGTTCCCTTCCGCTTTGCGGTGGAGGGGTCTTCCCAGAGATCCCACCCACTGCACCCTCAAGTGGTGCGTCACGGACCACAGCCGGGCGCGCTCGTCCAGTCTGCCTGCTCAATGCTCCTCGTCGGCAAGGCTTTCCTTATTGACGCGCCCCTATACCCTCAAGTGGTGCGTTGCGGACCACAGCCGGGCGCGCTTGTCCAGCAGCGCCTCCGCCTCGGCTTCGTCCAGTGGGAGTGCTTCCGCCTTCCGCTTCACGCCCAGCGCGGCGCCCGCCACAAAGCCCGGCCGCGGCGCTGCCTCTGGCTCCACCTGCTGAGCGGTAGCGTCTCACTCAGCAACTTAGAAGCAAGAAGTGAAGACCATGGCACTGGGGGCGAAGCAAACCCCCTGCCGCCACAGAGCTTGCCTCCCAAGGTGCAGGGTCCAGTCACAGGAATCAACTCCAGGCGCGGCCGGTGCCACGTCCCCCTCAAGAGCCACGTCTCTAAAGAAGAGTCCAGCGCACCTTGACGGTGAGCTTGCTGTCGCCGGCGTGGTACGTGAGGTCGATTGGCGCCGCGGCTGCAATGGCTCCCACATCGTCCGAGCCCGGCGCCGGCGCAGCGGCGGCGTCCACGTCGAACCAGAAGTAGACGGCCTCGCGGAAGATGCAGCGCACATGCTGCAATGCGCCCGTGCCCAGCGTCTGGATCGCGCTGCGGCCACCCTGCAGCAGCGACACGATGCAGAGCTGAGTTTCTAGACAGCTGTGTCATTGCCGGCCGACTTCCATCACAGCAAGAGCGAGAAACATTGGATTTCTATGTGACAGGACTTGCACGTCGAGGGAGGCGCCTGGCAACCCACTGATGCCATGTGTAATGGTAGCCAAACATGACACACACATACGCTCTGCCCGCAGTAACGCTGCAGAACGCGGGAACACTGCAGCGGACTAAAGCAGGTGCTGCTGCAAAAGGCTCATTCAGGGTTGAGGGTTTTCACTTTGTGCTGTCGCGTGCCTGAATGCCGTCTGGCCGACTGTCAGCCGGTGCGGCTGCATCGGTTTGGTGTCCTCCGGCAGGAGCGGCAGCATTTAACTCGGAAATCATTTTCTGACGGTTTCTACTTAAGCTGCAGCTCGCCTGTATTGCCGTCTCGACGACGGTCAGCCGGTGCGGCCGCAGAAGCTTGGTGTCCTCGGGCAGGAGCGGCAGCGGCGTGCCGAAGCTGCCGCAGACGCCGCCGGGCGCCGACGTGACGATGGCAGAGAACAGGTGGTCTAAACCCTTGCCGTCACACTCCAGGGCGCACTGCTGCACCCACAGGCTGCCGCGCTGGTGCCGCACGCAGGCGGCCCGCGCGGCGCGCACCGTCACGTTGGCCACCTTGCCAGAGCAGCGGAAGTCCAATGCCGCGGCGGCGCCCGGCGCGCACTGCGGCAGCACACAGAGAGGGTGAAGCCTTTGCAATCTTGTAGGCTCCTTGCAATGTTCCCTGTGTAGCACAGCACAAGAGCTGGCAGCTGCTACAATGGCATCCAGCATCATCTGCCACTATGCACACTCTGAAGCGATCTGCAGGAAGAAAGCCGTGCAAGGGTGCGTCTCAACAGGGAAGCGAGCCACACACCTGCAGCACGGTGTCGGCGGGCGACGGGCCGTCGCCGAAGATGTGCAGCGGCCAGTTGATGACTACGTCCGCCACCTCGTGTGGTGAGCCGTCCTCCGTTGCCTCCAGCAGTATCGTTTCTCCGGGCCTGGGCAAATTAAGCACAAGTGTGTTGATTCGGGGACATCGGGGCCGTCTCGCAGGGCTGCATCGGCCGGAGCAGCAATGGGGAAGTCCAGAGCGGCAGCAGCAGGAGCCTGCACAACAGCACTGTGTGCGCCCGCAGTGCACCTGCTGTCCGCCACTGCCGCCTGCAGCGTGTCGTACACGTGGCGGTGCACCCGCCGGCTGGAACTGCTGTGCTTCGACACCACGAGCGCCAGCCGCCCATCCTGCAGGATGTCCCGATACCGCTGCGCGGAATGGTGTGAGGAAGTTTCAGGGAGCTATCGCCAACGCAGGCCTTTCCAGAGAGACCAAAGATCTGCTATCCAGACTGGCACTGCAGCGGGCCTGGGCAGTGCTGATGCAGAGATGCAGGTATCAGGGCGGGTGCCCACTGCAGCGCACCCGGCAGGTGCCCGCCATGCTGAAGACGTCTAACGGCGCCAGCTGCCGCAGGATGAGCGTCATGCACCCGTCATCCAGGTCGTGCATGAACGTGTGCTGCCCTGGCACCTGCAGAAGTAGAGGCCAATTGTGTCGGGGACGTGTCGAAAATGGTGAAGATTGGCCCAGGCAACCACGAGCAGGAGGCGCCGAGCGGCTGCACCGGCGTGATTCGGCACCTGGTGACGTTCGGATGATATCCAAGTCATGTTGGAGACCCCGCTGCAGCTGATGAGGCTGGGGAGAGTGCCAAGGTCAAGTGCAGGACCGACTGGCAAGGTGGCCGTTTCGCTCGTCAACAGCAGCACGGAGGCTGCTCAAAGCTTGCAGGTTGAGTGGAATGTGCTGTATATTACTGTCCAGCGGCAAAGCGCAGGCTGACGCAGGCGGTAACGCACTGTGCAAGACCCTGCAAATCTCGGCTCATCACATGGGCAACGCATTCAGCCCCGCTTCGCTGCCAAAGTCACCTCAAGCAAAATTGTCGGTGTGCAGTTATTGGATCGTTAACACACTTGAGCCAAAGAAAGGATGCATGCGCGGGTGGTCCGACGATGAGCGCTCTCGCAAATTTTCGCGTTGTGAACATCCCCGCATGCGCGAACACCGTGTCAGCTGCAGACTACGACGCAAATCGGGCTGCACTGTTCGATCCTCGGGACCCAGGCTACTACAAAGTACGCTGCGAGCGGGCACAACTGGACCCAATGGTCGATTGTGCTGCAAAAACTGCCGGCTGGTACAGTACTGTTCTAGAGACATGTTGAAACTTCCCTGCTGCTCAACGCAGGCACTGGTGCCTTCTGCTGTTGGCGGCTTCTTGCTCGGATCCTTGTGCGTCGTGGGCGCCTTGGTGCTGGCGGCGTGGGTGAGACTGCGCGCCGCACCACTGTCCTGCTGCACTCGCTGCGCCTGCGTTGCTGCCACACTCTGCGCACACGATGCAGGCAGCCAGTTACCCTGAAGCCAACATTGTCGGTCATGCGCGCAGCTGGTGTCTGCACGGCTAAGAAAGCACACATGGCGGCACGAGCTGCAGCAGGTGGACAGCGTAGACAAAGCCGGCGGTGACAGGTGGGCTGTCCTTTTACAGAAACTGACCTCCTGCAGCAAGCGTCTTTGAAAATGCTCCCTGCGTTGCAGCATCCTCCAGAGGAGACCCTATCTGATGACGGCGGCTGACCAGGCAAGCATGCGTCGACACTGCTGTTACAGCAAGCGCAGGGTCAATGTGCAGCTGGGCGGTGGAGCAGTGAGCGTCGACGCAGACAGCGGCGCGGGCGGCTGGGCGGCCTGCAGCGGCGGCGCCGATGGCGGCGGCGCTGACGGTAGCGACAGCACCGCGCTCCGCGGCTGGCGGGAAACAGCGCTGCTGGCGCTTGTGACGGTGGCGGCGGCGGCGTGCATCTGGGCACTCGTGGAGTCGGTGCTGTCCACGAAAAGCTCTGCCGCCAGGTTTTGGGACGTCATCGATGACGCCAAGCAGCAGGCAGGTTTCTGGGCCTGCGCTTGGGCCGGGGTTTGGGTTTGGGCGTGGACTTGGACAGAGGGCGCCGCGTCAGCTTTGTCATAAGCAACCGGAGCAGACACTCGCCTGCATGGAGCAACATAACATGCTGCCTGTGCACTTACCTGGAGTCTGTCAAAACCCAGCAACGGAACTGTGTCTGATGCTGCAGCTGGACGCGGTGCTAGCTACCAGCCAGGCGCTGCTGCAAGCGACCAAGGACATCCGCAGCGCGTTCCTGGTGCTCTGGTGGCGCACCACAGCAGGTGGGGGCATAGCATGCAAGCATGGAACACACAGGGGGAACCCCCTTCTTCTGGCAGTGCAAAGCACGAGAGCAAAGGAAGCCATGTGCAAACGTACCTGATATTGCACAGTTGGCGAGCAGCAAGCCTCCAAAGTCTGCGCCAGAAGACAAGGGTTGCTGGTAGACCGATGCGTCGCACTGTCGTTGTGCAGGCAAGGCCAGCTTGCCGGAAGGGACCCCGGCAAACGCCTCGGCGCTGCTGCAGCAGTCTGCGCAGCATTTTGCGCCAATCATACTGGCGGCGGAGCAGGCGGAAGCGCGCATCCAGACCAATGGCGTCGAGGTGAGCCAGCAATCACTGCGCGCCAGATGCCGGATGTTGACGGCAGAATGTGCTTCCCGCTGTGCTTTGCAGATAGCACTTGCAAGTCCTGCTCGTGCTGCTTGATCCGAGCAGCAGAGAGCAATGCGTCAGTTCAGCCAAGGCGCTCGGCGGTGGCTGCCTCCTCTGCACTAGAGCTTAGCTCTTTGGTGCCGCTGCCTGACGGCCTGGACCTTCCAAACAACGAAATACCATACAGTCACTGTACTGAATGTGCAGGCGCTCCAGAGCTTTGAGGATCAATTCAAGGGCTCCACGCTGCGGGCCGAGGACTTTGAGGTGCCGATCGTGATGTCGCTGTTCTACGGGCTGCTCGCCTGCGGCTGCTCGGCCGGGGGGTGGCTGGCGGTGCGGGGCCGCCGCCCCCGCGCTCTCGGCTGGCTGACGGTCGCGCTGTGGCTGCTGTCCGCCTTCCTGCTGCTGTTTGGCGCGGGTAAGAAGCTCATCTCGAGTGTAGCATCTACTCCTTGATTCCTCATCATGGCTGCAGCTGAGGAGGGGCTGCACCCTTCCCGGCGTGCCCGCGCCAAGGGTGACCATGTGGGGCAGTGAGCACAGGACCAGGTCTTGCAAAGGCTGCGTGGGGCTGCAAGCCTGCCAGGCGCTTGCAGGGAGGCGCAAGCTCCTCCCTGTCCTGCCCCCAATGCTCGTGCCTTGCATGGTCCTGGCTCCGATGCCTGGTGCGTCCGCCCCGGCCCCGCAGGCGTGCTGAACGGCGGCCGCACCGTCACAGACGACACCTGCCTCTATGCGGAGTCGCTCGCGCTGAACACAGTCCTGGAGGAGACGTCAGGCGAGCTGCAGGCGCAGCTGCTACTGGGACTGAGGTGCGCCACGAGCAACTTGTGTGTGACCTGCTACTCAATGTCAGATAGGTGTGGTGTGCTGAGGGGAGCCACAACGAGTGTCATTTGGCATCGTGAGTTCGTCTGAGTCCGTCTGGTACACCTTCCGTGAAAATGCATGCAGCTTCCCTGGCCAGCCCTGAGGTTCCCTGCCTTCCTTCCTTCCGACCTCAAGTGCATGACCTGGCGTGACACTGGCTGCGGGTACCATCAATCCATATATTGATGTATGATTTATTGATCAACGAAGGTACTACTTCGGGGTGGCGCCGCTGCCGGTGTACCTGGTGGCGGGCCTCGTCTACGGCATGGACTTTGACCGCATCAAGGCCACGCTGCAGGCGCCCGACATACAGAATGTGAGCAATTGCTTCTTCTGCGAAATCAACATGGCCAACGTCTTTCCGCACGGTCGGGTTTGGCCGTGCTGCGGCCAGAGCACCGGCTGTTGCTTGTAAATGCCAAAATGCAAGATGCTGCCATACTGGAGGCCCGCACAGCGTCGCGCGAGGCGTGCACCACTGCGTCAGTCCGCCGCTGCACAGGAGGACTGACGCAACACACGGCTTCCATTCTTTGAACTTCCTCCAAGCTTCCTCCCGACCTCCAGTGGATATTGCTTGTTGAAGCCGGCTCCTTACGGTGTCGTTACCATGGCAGGTAACCACGTTCCTGCTGAGCGACGCGGGCGCGGCGGCGGTGGCGAGCGGCAAGTTCAACGCCACGGGGCAGCGCCTCGTGGCGGCGCTGCCGGCAAATCTGGACAGCCTGGACGCCAAGGTGGACAACCTGGCCGACGAGATCAACGTGGAGGTGAGACTTCGTCTTCATCATCATTCGTTGTCATCATCTGATTTTGCCACGGTGCTTCCCCAGTATGGAAATAATACACCGTACCCAGCAAGCACCAAGAGGGACAACCTGTTGGCCGAGATCAAGGTGAAGGTGAGGGTTGATCATTTGAGGGTTGCCAGCAAGAATCACTCAAGGTTATTCAATCTCTTGAGACGTCGGAGTGGACGGCCTTGCGGACGGAATCGACGTGGAGGTGGTGAAGGATCTCTTGTTCGCTTTTCCCGTGGGGGTGCTTGTGACGCTGCTGTAAAATCTGCTCGCGGTGCAGTCCCGCCAGCCTGAACAGCTTGACACAGGCCGCCGTCGACCCAAGGCGTTGTCATGCAACTACAATCATTTGCGGATGCGTTGAATTCTGATTCGCTCTCGAATGCCGCACAGACGTTCCGGTCGCTGTACCAGCGCTCGAAGGAGGTGCTGTGCTGCGAGTGGCGTGACGACGTGCACGGCCTCTTCGCAGCCTGGACGTCCTGCGGCGTCATCGTCTTGCTGCTGTGCGCCACGCTCAGCTGCAGGTGCGCAGCTGAGTTGTAATCAGTGAGCACGTCGGATGATTTGAATAGCAATGCGAACTCTCAGCATGTGCGCCGGCAGCGGCCCCTGACGATTCCTTCACTGCTTGTACTGCCTGCTGCAGGGTGTACAGCCTGGCCGTCAGGCCGGGACGTTCTGCCAACCCTGTTTCCCGGCTGTGGCAGGTGAGACAGTGCCTCGGGAGTCCGCAAACCTGATACACCCCAATCGCCTGCCGTTTTGTGTCTGCAGACACAGCTTTGCATCCAGGCCAGGCCATGCACCCTCCGCAAGGCGCCGGGCACATGCAGTCTGGGCATCAACTGCACTCTTGTACTGATGCAGCCAAATCATGCCGAACCCTGCCTGCCGAAACAAGTGACACCAGTCAAATTCCGGATTGCTGCACCAGGAGCTGGTACAAACGCGGAGGCACCATGGCCGCGGCGTCTACGGCGCGCAGCACCCGATGCGGGCCACATTGTGACAGGCGCACGCCTGGCGCTCGCACGGCACCTCCTGCAGCGCCCGCGCTTCGGCCGGCGCATGGCGCCAATGGGCGGCAAAAAAAGGGCGGCTCCGATGGACGTTTGGCGACCGCTGCAGTGGTGGCGGTGGCACAGCTGCGGCGGGCGTATTCTGTGATGCAACTCGACAGATGCGGGTGCCATCCCGGCATCCTGAAAACCCTTGCGACTTCAAATTTTAGAAGTATCACCTAATGCAGAAATAAACTTGTACTAAGCCAGGCAGCTTGGGGGTGTTTACTTTCGGTCGACCTTTGTTTTGCAGTCCTTGATTTCGCATTGAACGTTGCGATTGGATTTTGTATACCTACCTAGATTGATATCCCATTTCATTAGGAGGTGGTTTACAAACTGCAGGACACATATGCGTGTTCAAGGTACGCAAACAACAGCGGATATATCATCAATTGCGTGTGCAAACGCAAACTGCAGAACCCGCGCTCAATCGGTAACGCGGACAGTTCTCTCTCTAGAGAAAGCAAACACCACCGGCATGCTCCAGTACTTCTCCAAAAGAGTCCAAGGTGCCGTACGCGCGCGACGCCAATAAGAATCGCTGCCTAGTATAAGGAGACGAGCGGCGGCAGAAATGCCAATCACCGAGCGGCACGCGGGCCAACCACTGAGCGAGGTGGGTCACACGAGTGCAGAAAACCTGGGTGATACATGTGGGGGAAGCAGGCGAGGCGGTTGGGTGGCTGCTGCAGCGCAGCCACGACTGCCGCCCCCATCATTATATCGAACGCGCCCGTCATCGCATGGACGGCGCAGCACACTGTGGTCGTCAGCTAGTCCACATGGCGCGGCGCCGCGCGCCTCAGGCGCCACGCATCTCAGTAGTAGTACATGCGAGGCGTCCGCATGTAGCCGGTTGGCGGGTAGTATCTGCAAACAGCAAACGGCAGCAGCCTTAGCAAAATGACACTCACCCTCAGACGCACCCTTGCTTGCAAATCGCAATGCCACCATCAGGCTTGCAGCGCTGTTGAATCTGCAGCGCAAGGATGCGAATGCAGTCGGGCAACTCGAGCAGGCAGTTTGGGATGATGGCCTTGGTGCAGCGACTGCGGGGTTCTGCACTCTGGCAGATGGGAGACACAGCACTGGTTCGAGGGTTTCGGGATGCCTGAAGCAATTGAAATGCTGACCTGGGCTGCCAGTTGTTGGCCAGCAGCTGCCGCGTGGCCAGTAGGCGACGCCCGAAGATGCCCAGCAGGTTGCCGGACAGCAGCGGCTTGCCGTTGAGCAGGTTGACATTCAGGCCCGTGACGCCGACGCTCGTGCCGCCGCCGGTCAGCAGGCTCGAGAGGTCCAGCGATAGCAGTGCCGCCGGCACTGCGGAAGGGAGAAACGCGAGCGCGTCAGCACAAGCGCTCTGTGCCAGAAGTTGAGCACTGGGTCCCCCGCTGTCAAGGCGGTTTAGGCATGCGTGCGCACGATGCACAGCTGCAGCGCGTGCGGGGACCCACGCAACATGCTTGCCTCCCGGTGCAGCATAACCGCTGTGCGGCAGATGCCACAACCCAGCCCAAAAGGCGCACCGTTGACGAACTGGACAAGGGCTGTGCCATCTGAAAACACGGCGGGCGTGACGCGCAGGCTGCCTGGCTGCTGGAGTGGCATCAGCAGCGATGGCAGCCCCTGGCTGCTGTCCATGCTGAAGCCCGCCTGCGGCGCAACAGAGGTCCACGGTTGAAGAAAGCGCTCGAGAGGGCCGAGCGCGTGTGCGCATTGACTATCCGACTGCTTCATTTAGCGTCTCAAGAACACATTCGATGCTCACCTTGCACGTTCTGAAGATGGCGCAGATGTTCAGGTTGGCGTTGAGCACCTCGCTCAGGGCCGGCGTAACGTCGAGGCCGCATGTCGGCTGCGGCGGGCAGCCTGCACAACGCCATGATGACGAGTCAATGCACTGGCCACAATTCGTTACTTTAAGAAGCTGCTGAGGCCGTCAGCTTATTTGGAACATTGCCGCACACGATGCCACACCACAGCGCTCACCGATGCAGAGCGTCTGGCCCAGGACGGCGCTTCCGTTGGCATTAAACGCCTTGGGATTGAGCGCATTGACGCCCGCGCAGCTCATGGTGTACTTCTGCGCGATGGAGTCGCATGTGTCGCCGGCCACGGAGGTGTACGTCAGGCCGCCGCAAGCCTGCATTCAAGGTGGTTCCCTATATGGCGCTGACAACGGCATGGCGCATCGGCACCGACAGGCGGCGCCTGGCGTGATGTATGAATGAGGTTATCCACACGTCCACAGGTCACCCCGTCATCTGAGGCGGCCCAGCAGCAATCGAATGTGAGGAGCTCATCGGCTGCGGCAGCCCAACTTCTTGATAGTGCCGCGAGGCGGCGGCGCACTCACCGTGCCGGATGTTGGGGCGGGCACGCACACGTCGCCGGCGGGCAGGTCGTCGCAGTCCGAGTCTGACAACTGGGGATTCATGCCCAGCAGCTGGTTGACCGTCAGCTTGGCCACGCTGCTGACCTCTTCGCAGGTGCCGCCATCTTCGACAGCCACCTTATTGGCGCAGTAGCCGAGGATGTTGCTGACGCACACCAGCGCGCCGGCGGCCAGCGGCTTGCTGCAATCGAGCGAAGGGTCCAGCGCCTGGAGCTGCGCCGCTGTGGTCTGCGCGGTGGCCCTGCATCATCGAAGATGTCGTCAGCAAGTCAGCGATGATGAAATCGAGGGGTGGTCGGTGCGTCACTGCACAGCAAGTACTACACGCGCAACTTCAGCTCCGAGGATGCGTCAACGCTCAACTGTCGCAGTGGTCTCGTGCCGAGCGACGGGAAAAGGACAACGTCGACTCACGCTGTGCTCGCGCAAGTGTCGGAGGGCCCCGCCACAGCTAGCATTCCGCAGCCGGTGGGAAAGTTGCTGGGGCCGACCGCCGCGGCTGACGCGCCTGCTGTCAGGGCCAACAGGAGGGCCGCCAGCACCCGCTGCGCCATTCTATGACGACACGTGATGGCGCACCTGGGGCAGCGTCAAGCCGGCGTCAGACGTACATGTTCGACGTGAAAACGGAAGCAAACGCAACGAATGCGCGCTACCTATACAGCAGGCCAGGGTAATGCTGCGATGAGAGGGTAGTGCTGAGGTACTCTCAGTTCGAAACACGAAACCTTTTGTACCTCACAACCTCAGATCGTAGATCCGTTGAAGGAGATGCGCCTGCCGAATAGGTCGGGGAGAATAGACGCTGAGAATCTGGGAAAGTCAAGATCGCCTTTGCTTTTCTCGACATTACATCCCAGGCCCATCGATGCATGGACACGAATAGGGGTAGCGATTTATGCTGCATGGCGATAGCGAAGGCTGGAAG